>Ga0193733_1000121_pt1 | contig 28443 bp, 28 predicted proteins | sample U1s2metaG_FD_145076 | JGI IMG/M metagenome (GOLD analysis project Ga0193733, IMG submission 145076) | Soil microbial communities from a riparian zone of the East river system, Colorado, United States - U1s2 | ecosystem: Environmental > Terrestrial > Soil > Riparian zone | place: USA: East River...
AAGGTCTGAAATGGGGAAGAAACACCGAGAGAGCTTCTTAGCCCTACCCCGGATTCAGATTTTTCTTAATTGAGGCGGAGTTTGAAGAATCTCGCCTGCTCGTTCAAGCCTAATCGCCACCAGCGCGAACCGGCGATTCAAGTTCCAGAAAACGCCGTCATAGGTTGCGGCGCAAACTCGATTCCAGAAATGGCCAAAATTCGCCTATGAAACGCAGCTGCGACCCTAACGGGATTCGAACCCGTGTTACCGCCGTGAAAGGGCGGTGTCCTGGGCCTCTAGACGATAGGGTCATCCGGCAGCTGCCGGACGGCCAATATCGGAATTCCATTCTTCCACGCAAGGTAAATTGCCGTACTGTTGCAAACCTTGCGCCCAGAGCGAATTGAGACGGCGCACCCGCCTTCGCTGCGCTTCGGCGTGGCGGGCAGCGCCGTGGCTACGGAACCGAATGAACTTCGTGCACCAGCGCCGCTGCGCGCTCGGTTGCGCCTTTGTGCGTGCTCAAAACTTCGCGCGCATTTTGGACAAGGCGCTGCCGGGCTTCTGTATCTTGCAGAAGTTCAACAATTGCTCGTTCGAGTGAATCGGCGTCGCGAACCTGAATCGCGGCCTTTCTTGAGACAAGGGTCCTGGCAAGCATGCCGAAGTTTTCCATGTGCGGACCAAACACGACCGGCTTGCCCGCCATAATGGGTTCCACAGGATTTTGCCCGCCGTGCGCCGTGAGGCTTTTGCCCACGAAAACAACAGTGGCAATATCGTACCAGCGTTGAAGTTCACCGGTCGTATCGAGGAGTACGCAATCCGCATCTGATTCGCGATCAATCGCCACTTCGCTCGCCGGCGCGACGCGCAACGGCAGGGCAGCAAGTTGCGAGCGAATTTCGCGGAGACGTTCGACGTGACGTGGTGCAATGAACAACTGCAATGACGGAAATTGCTGACGCAAGCGGAGAAAGATGGTCGTCAGAATTTCCTCTTCGCCGCGATGCGTGCTGCCGCCGAACAGTACGGCGCGATCCGGATTCAGAACAGGCGAGACGTGCCGCAGCGACGTGGCTACAACTTCGCCGGATCGCTCAGCCTCCATAGTATGATCAAAGCCCTCAGGATCGTATTTGATACTGCCTGTCACACGGATTCGATCTCGCGGAACCCCGAGTGCCGCCCATCGGTCGATGTCTTCTCCCTCTGGGACGCAAACCAAATCGAGACGCCGGAAGGTCGGCGCTACAAAAACTCGAAACCGCCGATATCTTTGCTCAGATCGCGGGGACAACCGCGCGTTGACAAGCACCAGTGGAACGCGGCGCGCGTCAGCTTCGGCTGCAAGATTTGGCCAAACCTCCGCTTCAACGAGAACGATCCGCACGGGACGAATCACAGCAAACGCGCGTCGCATTATTGGCCAGTAATCGAGCGGCGTGTACATGACCTCGATCCACGATGGGACGCTTTGGTTGGCGAGGGCAAATCCGGTTGTGGTGGTCGTTGTCAAAACGCAGTGCAAGTCGGGCTCGAGCGCCCGCAATGCGTTGGCTAGTTTCAACGCAATATTGACTTCTCCTACGCTGACTGCGTGCAACCATGTCGATCGTTGTCTCGACAGGCGGACACGCAGCTCGCGATCGTAAATTCCCAGGCGCTGTCCGAATTTTTCGCGGTAGCCGCCGCGACGAACCATCTTCATGAAATAGCCCGGCAAAAAGAACAAGAGCCCGATGGGCCAAAGCAGATTGTAAAGGAACCGAATCACTGTTGTGGAAATTTCTCGGTCATACTGAAAGCGACACGGGGACGTGTCGCAGTCCAAAAGCTTCGCGAAGCGGAAATCACGTTTTTAATAATTTCGCGCGCAGCGCTTTTGGAGTGCGGCGAGTCCTCGCGTCGCTTTGGCATAGGAAGAGCACCTCAGTAGCACCGTAGGTCTTTTGACGGGTTACGCGCCACAGGTTCATTTCAGGAAGAGTTTCGCCGGGGCGTTTTTCTAATACAAAAATGCCTGTGAAATCGAGCAACTGCCTCAATTCTTGATTTGCCAGCAATTTTTCTGTGAAATTCTCGCCTGATTTTGTTTTTTCGTAGGGCGGGTCAGCGAAAATGATCTGAAATTTTTCGACGTCTGAGGAATTCCGCAGAAAATGGAAGACGTCCTGCTGTCGAACCCGCCCCGCTAATTTTGTCTTGCCGAGATTGCTCTCGATGATGTCGGCAGATTGCTGGTCTTCCTCCACAAATATCGCCGACGACGCGCCACGGCTGAGCGCTTCAATTCCCAGAGCGCCGCTTCCCGCAAAAAGATCGAGGACGCGCGCGCCGATGACGGCATCGCCGAGGCTGGAAAAGATTGCCCCTTTTACGCGGTCCATGGTCGGTCGCACACCGCGCTTGGGAACTGCCAGGCGGATTCCGCCGGCTCTGCCGGCGATCACCCTCATGGCGACGAGACGGGCGTTGGTGTTGAAGTAGCTTGAGGCGAAGTTTCCTCCGGCGAAGCAGACGAGGATGGCATCGCGGGCACGGTCTCTTCGATCTGTTTCTTCTTCTTTTTCGATCTGTCCTTTTTTCCGCCCAACAGGCTGTTCAGCATACTGCTGAGATCGTGTCCGACGAGCCGATCCATCAGATTTGTGCTTGGTCGGTCGATAGTGCCGCCTACATGAAAGTCAATGGCCGCATAGCCCGGTTCATCAATGGGTTGAAAGTTCGCGCGAATCGCTTTGAAAAGTTGGCCACGAATTCTGTCATTGATTGCCAGCCGCGAATCGAGTTTCAACCCACCGTCAAACGCGACTGTGCCACTCGCAGTCAGCCGAATATTCGGCGAACGCAAAATCAACTCGTCAATCGTGACCAATCCCGGGCTCAAATGATATTTTGCCTCGGCTTGCTCCAAGTGAAGCTCTTGCAGTTCTTCGATCTGTAGAATCTGCCCAAGCAACACCAGCAAACTATATTGTTGAACTCGCCCATCACGCAGGAAAATTTCGCCGCTGCCAACGAGCGCATTCGGGTCGCCAGTTTTCCCCGAAGCCTGGAAACTTCCTTCCAATTCGCCCTTCACCATTCCCTTGGGCCCGCCGGCATTTTCAACAATCTGATCAGCGAGCACATTGCGAAACTCTACGCTCGTCATGAATGGTGAATCCTCCGCTTCAGGTTGGATCGCGAAGTAGCCGTTGATTTCACCGTTTGCAGCGCGGGCAGAAATCTTGGAAAGCTCCAGGACGTCGGGCTCGTACCTAAGCGGGGAACGCAGTTGTTCGAGAAAAAAACGGTCTCGCAACGAAATCCTTGCTACCATTGCATCGCCGCGAAGCGCCGACGCGCTGCGAATGTTGGTACGAAAATCCACTCCGGTAAAGCTCGCGAGCAGTCCACCCGCTCGATCGAGAAAACTGAAATTGCCATCCTTAACGCTAACCCACCGAACTTCCGGAGCCACTGCCAGTCTCGGTGTTTGTGTCCGCGGTGTCCGCGGTCTACGGGCGACAGTGACCGGAGCTGGCGAAGAAAGAGTAGTCGACGTACTGGTGACCACCGGGGCGGCGTGCTTCTCTACGAATTTGCCCTCTGCTTGCGACTGGGAAACGCTTGCAGTCTGTTTTGGCGAAACTCCAGACGACTGCATTGCTTGTGAACTGGGTAATCTCCACTTTCCTTCCGCATTTTGCGGCCAGACAACATTGGGTTCGATGAGCGAGACTTCTTTGATCACAAGTCTTCGCGAAAAAAGTGAGAGAAACCGAACGCGGAGCCGAAATGTTTTTGCTTCCAGGAAGTGTCTTGGGCCCGTTGAGGACGTCTGCGGAATTGTAATGCCGCTGAGTTGAAGTCCACTCCATGGGGTTACGCTCATGCTGCGAATTTCCAGCGTGGTGCCGAGGCGTCGGCTCAGTTCCTGCTGAATCTTTGCTTGTGTGCCTTTCGATTGCACATACAGGTTCACGCCGAGCAAGAGAATCGCGCCGAGAGCAATCACCGCACCTAAAGCAATCAAGGCGACTCGGCGCAATTTTTTCACCCTCGAAACGTTACGCAGCGAGAGTTTGAAGAAAAGACTAAAGCCCCAGTTACTTTTCCCGTGTGACTAATACAGTTGTCATTCTCAATCCGACGGCAGGCAGTCCCGAAACGCTTCGAGATTGGCAAGACCGCGTCGAATCGATTGCTCGCGATTGCCCGATCCGCGTTACGTCGCATCCGGGCGGGGCGGAAGCGCTGGCCCGGCGCGCTGTTGAGGACGGCTTTGCGCGAATTGTTGCAGCCGGCGGCGATGGAACGGTTAATCAGGTGGCAAACGGGCTCGCGGGCAGCAATGCCGCACTGGGCCTTCTTCCACTGGGGACGGTAAACGTTTTCGCGATGGAGCTTGGCTTGCCGTTGCACGATCTCGAGCTTTGCTGGGGCATTATCGAAGGCGCGAATATGCGTCGCGTCGATCTACCGAACGCGAACGGAAAATGCTTCGTCCAGCTTGCTGGTGTCGGACTTGACGCTCAGGTAGTCAAGGAAACCAGCCTCGCTTTTAAGCGCAGTTTCGGGCCGCTCAGCTATCTCATCTCCGCAGCACAGATTGCGGCGCGGCAGCCACCGAGGCTTATTATTGAATCGGATAACGCTCCCGTAAGCGAAGGATCGTTTGTCCTCATTGGGAACGGGCGCCTTTATGGAGGACCTTTCCCATTTTTCAAACATGCAGTGATAGATGATGGGTTATTTGATGTCGTCGTGTTCAAACGGCTCGGCTTCCTCGAAATCATCAAATATCTCCAGGACGTTGTATTCAGCTCTGATATCCGTGTTCCCGAAGTCGAATATTTTCAGACGCGGCGCCTGCGCATAACGAGCGAGCAGGACGTTCCCTTGGAACTCGATGGCGAGCTGGCCGGCAACTGTCCGGTTGATTTTCAAATCCAGAAGAAGGCGCTACCGGTTCTGGCCCCGCCTCCATCGTCGTAACTAGTCTTTCCATAAATATCGCGTGATGTTTTGCGCGATGACTGGGAATAGCTGGATTCGGGAGAAGGCGGCGACATCGCTCAACCCTTCGCAGGTAGAGACTTCGCTCGTACAACTCAGCGAACGCTGGCCAGCAAATATGCTGACTCTTGCGCGCGTTATAGAACAATTCCCGCTCGGCGAACCGGCCCTGCTACATCTCCTGGCAGTTTCCAGCATTTGCGCGACGAGATTGACACAAAATCCTGAAACACTCCTATGGCTGTGCCAACCTGAAGTATGTCTAGCGTCTCGCGGGTACGCGGAAATGGCAGGTGATCTGCGCGTTCTGGCGGGCGATTCGGTCGAGAAGCAAGATTTTGCAGCGCTCCGTTTTTGGAAAGGCCGCGAGATGACTCGCGTCGCGGTGCGCGAACTTGCAAACGTAGCGCCGCTGGAAGAGACCACGGGGGAGCTTTCACAGATCGCGGAGATTTGCCTTCGTCGCGTTTTGGAACACTGGGATACGGAACTTCGGAAGCGCCATGGTTCACCTACGGCGGAGTTTTTCATTCTCGCGCTCGGAAAACTCGGCGGCTGCGAGCTGAACCACAGCTCAGACGTCGATCTTCTTTTTGTGTATGACGAGGAAGGCCAGCTTACCCCGCGCATTTCACATCACGAGTTCTTCAACCGCTTGGGAAAAAAAGTCCTCGAAACGTTTTCGACTCCCCATCCAGCAGGTTCGCTTTTTCGGATCGATCTGCGCCTGCGACCGGAAGGCTCTGCAGGCCCGCTGGCGCGGTCGCTTGAGAGCATGGAAAATTATTACGCTGGGTTCGGTGAAACTTGGGAACGGCTTGCATTGATTAAGGCACGCGGCGTCGCTGGCAGCGGCGAACTGGCGTACGAGTTTCTGCGGCAACATCAGCCCTTTATTTATCCGAAAAGCACGACTCCCGAATTGTTGGACGAAATTGCCAGCATCAAGCAGCGCATCGAGCGCGATCTCGTTGGAACGGAAAACCTGGAGCGTGACGTGAAACTTGGCCGCGGCGGCATTCGCGACATCGAGTTCGTCGTGCAGACACTGCAGCTGATCCATGCAGCCCGTCATCCGTTCCTACAGCAACCCAACATGCTGAAGGCTTTGCGAGCACTTCGTGAATTGGACCTTCTTCCACGCGACGAAGTTTTGACGTTGGACAATACATATCGATTTCTGCGCCGGGTTGAGCATCGCCTGCAAATCGAGGCGGAGCAGCAGACCCACGTTGTGCCGCGCGAGGCGAAACAGTTGCAACGCCTCGCACTTAGCCTGCGTTTTTCCTCCACTGAGGACTTCACCGCGACGTTGCAAAAGAGGATGCGCGCTGTCGGACCGATTTTTCGGCGAATCATCTCCGAAAAACACGCGACCCCGGTCGAACCGTCCAAGTCGAATGATCTGCAAATTTTCAGCGACCAAAAACGGGCGGCCAAGGCGCTGGCTAATCTCGCCGAGAGCGCTGCCGGTTTCCACATCGCGCCACGCACAAAACAGATTTTCCGAAAGCTGCGTCCAATTTTGCTCGAATGGCTCTCCCAGAGCGCCGATCCGGACGCGACGCTGAATCAATTCGTTCGATTCGTAGAAGGTTATGGTTTTCGCAGCTTACTATTTGAACTGCTGGTCGCAAATCCGCGCTTGCTCGAGTCACTGGTAAAGATTTTCGATATCAGTCGCTTTGGGGGGGAGGTTTTGATTCGCCGGCCGCAACTTCTCGAAGACATCACTCGAGATCCAAGCTTTGATCAACGCCGATCGCTTACGGAGAATCTCCGCCGGCTCGATTCGTTAGGCGCGGACGCGAACAATCTCGACCCGATTCGCGCATACCGTCAGCGGCAGCTGCTCCGCATCATCTTGCGCGACGCGCTGGGGCTTGGCACCCCCGCAGTCACGTTGGCGGAGCTTTCCGACCTGGCTGAAGCCTGTCTCCTGTTTACGGCCAGGCTCTTTGAAGATCAGCAATTGACCATCATTGCGCTCGGAAAATTTGGTGGACGCGAGATCAGCTATGGCGCGGATCTGGACGTCATATTCGTCGGGGACGATACCCGGGCAGCGCAGAATCTAATCATCGAAATGAAGCAGCGAACTGCCGAGGGAAAGATCTGGCCACTGGATGCAAGGTTGCGTCCTGAAGGAGAAAAAGGCCCGCTAGTTTGTTCTCTTGAGACTTATCAATCGTATTACGAGCAGCGAGCTCAACTTTGGGAAATACACGCCCTCAGCCGCGCGCGACCAGTTTCTGGTCCGGCTGGAAATCGATTCATTGAAATCGCGCAGAGCTATTGGAAAAAAGCCGGCGAGCGTCCCGATCTCTTCGTGCAAATCGACAATATGCTCCAGCGCATCCAGCGCGAACGAGGAAGTGGATCGGATTTCCTCGATTTGAAGACCGGACGCGGCGGAATTATAGAGGCGGAATTTCTCGTCCAAGCGTTGCAGATGCGGGAAAATCTATGGGAGCAGAATTTGGAGCGGGCGATCGATCGGCTGCACCAACACGGCCAAATGAATGATTCCGAAGTTGGCAAACTTAAGGATGCGTACGGACTGCTCCGTCACTTTGAGCTTGTATTGCGACGTTATGAGAACCGAAGCGTTTCGACGATTCCGAACGATCCAGACGAACAACGCAAGTTTGCCGTTCGCCTTGGCTACCACGTGTTTGACGCTTTTCGCCGCGATTATGTCAATGCTCGCGATACGATTCACACGCTCTACGAACGCCACGTTACCGCGGCTTCACCGCTGTAACAATCAACGTTCGCCCAAGCAGTAGATTCGGCGAATTCATCGCTCGAACAGCCCAGGCATTGCTTTCGTCGAGCGTGCCGTAGGTGTTCTTGTCGCGACGGTAAACGATCCAGTTGGCGGCGCGAACCGGGCCGATGAGCAACGGAAATATCAAAAGAGACCGGCGCTGATACTTATCGACGGTTACCTTCAAATCGCGGAATCCAGCGCTCAGAAGAGTGTGCGACAGATAAAACCAGCTCACTGGATTAATGTGGCCGCGCGTGCTGTGGACATCGGTTTCGTCTGGCGCGAGAGGGCCAAACAAGTTGTAAAAGCCAGACGACAAATAGCGCAAACGGGAACGCAGATTTAGAATGTTTGGGGTGGAGAAAACCGCAACGCCACCCGGGTGTAGGACGCGATAGATCTCGCGAACAACCTGGCGATAGTTTTCGAGGTGCTCGATTGTTTCGATGCAGGTCACCAGCGCGAAGCGACTGTCGCCGTACGGAAGCATCTGCCGGTTTAAATCAACGATATCGATCTCCAAACCGGCAACCTCGGCAAGCTTGTCGGTGTAATCGCAGGCAAAGGAGCGGAAAGGATAATGGACCCGAACCAGTCGCAACAATTCCCCGGTGCCGCTGCCAACGTCGAGGTGATCTCCAGTGGCGTCCCCGGGAAAAGCAGCCGCGATGGCGCGAAGCACCGCTTGATGAATCGCAGACGTGCTCAGTTCGGAAATCTCACGCGATCGCCGCTTCTTCCTCCCAAAGATCTTTCGATAAACCTTTTTTGAAAGCCTTCGAGTGCGCAAGAAATCGAGATGAACGTATCCGCGCGTTACAGAAAACTGGCCGCGAGCGGATTAGCCGGGAATGCCCTTGAGCATTTCAGTGTTTGTTGGGAATTTTTTCACAAACATCAAGAGACGCTGAATGGCTTCCTCTGGTTTGTGACCGGCCAGACCGCGCCGGATGAGATTGACTTTCTCCAGTTCCCACGGCTGTAACAGCAGCTCTTCGCGGCGTGTCCCGGAGAGAAAGATGTCGATTGCCGGATAAATCCGCTGATCACTGATTTTTCGGTCAAGCACCATTTCCATGTTTCCGGTGCCTTTAAATTCCTGAAAGATCAGCTCGTCCATGCGGCTGCCAGTCTCGATCAACGCCGTAGCGACAATCGTGAGAGAACCTGCCTCCTCGGTATTGCGCGCAGCGGCGAAAATTTTTCGCGGAATTTCCATGGCACGCGCATCGATCCCGCCGCTCATCGTGCGACCTCCACCGGACAATGCATTATTAAACGCCCGAGCGGTGCGCGTGATGGAATCGAGCAGGATGAATACGTGTTTTCCTGCTTCGACGAGGCGCTTGGCACGTTCGATTGCCAGCTGCGAAATGCGCGTGTGACTCTTGATGTCTGCATCGTTGGAACTGGCCATAAGCTGCGCTGTCGGATGCGAGCGCCGAAAATCGGTCACCTCTTCTGGACGCTCATCCACCAAAAGAATGATCAGGTCCATCTCCGGATGATTCTTTGCCACCGCATCGGCGATGTGATGCAGGAGCGTTGTTTTACCTGTCCGCGGCGGCGCGACGATGAGCCCGCGTTGGCCCATTCCCAACGGCGTCATCAAGTCCATGATCCGCGTCGTGTAACGGTCCGGCACTGTCTCGAGCTTGATCTTCTTATTCGGGTTGATGGTGGTTAATTCCTCAAATGGACGGAGCCCTTGATATTTAGGAGGCTCTTCGCCATTGATCGTCAGTAGCTTGACCAACTGCGGGCCACGGCTGCCGCGACGAGTCTCACCGTAAATCCACATCCCGTCGCGCAAGGCGAAGCGGCGCACAATTTCAGGTGTGACAAAAATGTCCTGCGGCGTCTGCACAAAGTTGCGTTTTGGATCGCGCAGGAAGCCGAAGCCTTTGCCGGAAATTTCGATGATGCCTTCGCCAAACTCCGGCTCAGTTTGAACTTGTTCGCCGATCTCAACAGCGCCCCCGACGGCTTCGCCTGATCCTGAAGCGGGCCGATCGAGAGTCTCAACACCGACGTTCGGACCAGCGACATCAGCGTTTGTTGAGGAGGAGTTTGGCGATTCTTCGGAATTATCGCGCCTGAACCGATCGCCCCGGTCGCGGTAACGTCTTCGCGGAAATCGACGGCGCGAGCGATGCTGGCGTTGCTCCGGCATGGCGGACTCGGTCGGTACAGGTTGGTTTTCGTTTTCTTCGTTCATAAGCTGAGATTCTTCACTGCGGCGGGGCAGAGCCTTAACACGTTTCCTACAGGCAATACTTTTTCAGGCCGGCAACCTGGCCAGCAATTCGTCGGGAATATCTAGATTTGAATAGACGTTTTGCACGTCGTCGTCCTCTTCGAGTGCATCACACAAGCGAAGCACCTGACGCGCCACGGTCTCGTCCCTGACCGCGATTGTAGTATCGGGGATAAACGTAAACTTTTGCCCATCGGTAGTGACGCCTGCTTTCTTGAGCGCCTCAGCTACGGCGTAGAGCTGATCGTGGGAAGTGGTAATAACATACTGATCCTCATCGGTTGTCAACTCCTCCGCGCCGGCCTCCAAAGCGACCTCCAGCAACCGATCCTCGTCAATGCTCGATCGAGGGACGGTGATTTGGCCTTTCCTGTGGAACATGTACGAGACGCTCCCGCTCGATGCGAGGTTGCCATTGTTTTGGGTGAAGATTCTGCGGATCTCCGCGCCTGTGCGATTCTTGTTGTCCGTTGCAGTCTCAACGATGATCGCCACGCCGCCCGGCGCGTAACCTTCGTAAACAATCTCGTCGAATTGTTCGCCGTCCCTACCCTCGCCCGTGCCACGTTTGATTGCGCGCTCGACATTATCGTTCGGCATGCTTTGCGTCCGTGCAGCCTGGATCGCGCTGCGCAGACGCGGGTTGCTACTCGGATCGCCTCCGCCGGCTTTTGCCGCGATGGTAATTTCCTTCGATAATTTGCTGAAGATCTTGCCGCGTTTCGCGTCGATCGCGCCCTTAAACCGCTTGACCTTCGACCACTTACTATGTCCCGACATACGCGCGGATTCTGTGCAATTTGCTAATTGAGACCTGCGAATTTCCGAACAACACCTCGCCAAGAAAATGGCTAGCGAGAAGGGGAAACTAACGCGCGATATTCAATCGTAATAAGAGCCCTTTGTCAATATGTTGCAGAGCGTTTCTCGTTGAGCCAAAGCGCCCCCTGCCGTCTGAAGACGACTAAGGGGCCTTGCCCGAAGAACTGACGCGCGTTGCTAAGGTTTTCCGTGAACTTCCCGCACCGTTAGCCCGGACCGACCATTCACGTTTCCGTAAGTTGCCTCGGCCTTGCCATCACTGCGTTTGAAACTTCGTTTCTTGGCCTCGTTGTTAGAGATCCACGTGGCGCCGGCGGCGTTTGCCTTGAGGAATTTCGTGATCTCTTTTTCGGAAAGATCGGTGCCCTTCACGTGAAAATAGCTTTCGGAAACGCTCCGGCCATTATTAAAGGTTACCATGTAAAGATACCGATCTTTATGATAGAGCACGCTTACCGTCCCATCGTCACGCAGACTTCGCTGAATTATTGATCCATACGAATCCTCAATTTTGTCGTCGCCGTCGCCCAGATTAGCCCAGCCGCAGGTGACGGTTGCAAGAATCGCGAGAATAAAAATGCTGAATTCCTTCACATTGTTTCAGTCGGACAGTTCGCGTAAATCCGCAAGCCGCTCGCGCAATCCGCAGTTGATTGCTATGGACTTCTTGATCGCGCAGGAAATGGAAACGCCAGCAGGATGACGAACATGGCGACGCAAAGCCAGGCGAGCCAATCGCCCGTTCGGGTGTAAAAAGTTTGCTCGTGCACGACGTTCACTTTGCCAGTGATCGATACGAAGCGGCCTGGCACCGTCGCCGTTTCCGCAATGATGCGACCGCGATTGTCGCTAAGAGTGAGCAGGCCATTGCGCGCCGAGCGGGCCAGCGCGAAACCGTTCTCGACCGCGCGCAGCACGGCCATCCGCGCGTGCAACCATCGATCGAGATTAAAGTCCCACGCCGGCACCAGCAACAGGTTCGCACCCTGCAGGGCGTATTCGCGGCTGAGCTGGGGAAAATCCATGTCCTTGCAAATTTGCAATCCCCAACGACCCGACGGCTGATCGAGCAGCACTCGTTTATCGCCAGGTTTTTCAGGCTCTACGCCTGGCAACAGATGATGCTTGTCGTAGTTCGCTTCCATTCTCCCCCCAGGCGAATAGAAGCGGGAGGAATTGAAGCCAGCAGATGGCGTTTTCCGAACCAAGCCCAGGACAATCGCCGTACGTGTAGCAGTCGCAGCCGAAGAAAACAGAGTGTCCACCTCCGCTAATGCGCTCCCGCTGACGCGCCCGATTTTTTCGGGGAGAACGACAGCCTCTGTTCCAGCCGGAGTAGCGTGATGCAATTCTTCGGCGTACTCGCGGAATAGCTGCAGGGCTTGTTCTTCAGAGCCGAGGTAAACGCTCATCGGCACATCCTTTGCGACAAGTGTCACTGCCACAGGTTGAGCCGAAGAATTTGACTGCAAACGCCATTTACCAAAAACAAATACGGCGCACACGGCGGCACCGACAGCAATAGCGAGCGCGCGACGTTGCCATGGTTTTCCCGCGCCGCTCAACAGAGCTGCAGTAGTTCCGGCAAACAGAAACATGATGAAACTGATTCCCCAAATTCCGGTGATCGAAGCGATTTGGATCACTGGGAGACAATTCATTTGTGTATAAGCGAGATTGCCCCATGTGCTATGGGGCGATGCAAGCGCGTTGAGATATTCGCATGCCACCCAATAAACAGGAAAAGCAAGCGCAGCTAGGAAGAGCCAGTTGCGCCTCAAAAAGCTGCGCATGAACAGAACACTCAAACCGAAAACCACGGCAGGAACTAGAAAGTAAACAATGATGATTTGCGGTGGCAGTTCGATCTGATGTCTGACGTAGTTCCATTGGTTCATTTCGCCGATGAGCCACGCAATGAAACCGAGCAGAAAAGCAGCGCCGCCGTGAAGTCGTGGTGCAATCGCCAGCACCGGAACCGGCGCCAACCAGAGCAACCACCAAATCGGATGCAGGCCGGTACCGAAATATAACAATGCGGCCGAGACGAGACCGGCAGCGATGACGAGAAAGAAATTGTAAAATTTCAGAGAGAACTCTCGTGTATTTGCGCCGAGCTCCGAATACACCTTCACCGCACTTCGTAGACGACCTTGCCTCCCACAATCGTGGTTTCCACTTTCACGTTGCGAATGGCTTCCGGTTTGAAGTCAAAGATGTTGTCACTCAGGATGACCATGTCCGCCAGTTTGCCAGGTGTAATGGATCCTTTTTCGTGTTCCTGAAATTCGGCAAACGCCGAGCCCATCGTGTAGGCTTCCACTGCCTCTGGCAGCGTGATCTTCTCCTCCGGGATCCAACCATCCGGGTTCTTGCCGTCCAGTGTGGCGCGGGTCACCGCAGCGTAAAGTCCCAGGATCGGATTAAGCGGAGCGACAGGCCAATCCGTCCCAAGAGCCAGCGTTACACCGTGATCGAGGAAACTGTGCCACGCGTAGCTATATCGCGCGCGATCGTGACCGAGACGTTTTTCCGCCCAGCGGCCATCGTCGATGGCGTGATAGGGTTGCATCGAAGCGATGACGTGGAGGCTACCGAAACGCGCGAAATCTTTCTGCGCCATGTGCTGCGCGTGCTCAATGGTAAACCGCTGATCATGATAACCGTGCACCTTTTCGATATCGGCGAAAATATCTAGCATCATGGAAATAGCGCGGTCCCCGATGGCATGAACGCGCAGTTGCAAGCCGGCGGCATCCGCCTGCATCAAGCGGTCGCGCATCGCGGTCGGCGGATGCATTTCGTCGCTCAACAAGCCGCGGTTTTCCGGATCATCGGCAAATGGCTCGAACATGTAAGCCGTTCTCGAGCCTAACGAGCCGTCGGCATAACCTTTGACTGCGCCGAGTCGCAAATAGCTCGATCCCCACGCGCGACGAAGACCGACCTTCGCCTGGTCGCGCCAGTCCGTTTCCATCGGCACTGCGTAGATGCGCGTGGTGAGCTCACCTTTTTCCGCGAGCTCGGAATAGGCGCTTACGTCTGCAAACTCCGGGTTCATGTGCTGCACGCTCGTGACGCCCAGCGACGCCGCATGTTTCAGTGCGCCGCGAGCAGCACGAAGCCGCTGCTCATGCGTCATCGGTGGAATGGCCTTGTAAATCAGTGTCATTGCCGCGTCCTTGAAAACGCCAGTGGGATTTCCGCTTGCATCGCGCATGACGACTCCGCCGGGAACATCCGGCGTCTTGGCGTCAATGCCGGCCCGCTTCATTGCTACCGAGTTCGCAAGCGCTTCGTGACCGTCGTAGCGCTCTACAAAAATGGGCGTATCGCCAGTGATTGGGTCCACGGGATCTTTCGTCGGAAGCTCCGGCTTGGGCCATTTGGTTTCATCCCATCGTCCTCCTAAGATCCACTCGCCTTTCGGCGTCTTTTTCACCTGCGCCGCGATGCGTTTCGCAAATTCCTCCGGCGTTGCGGCATCAGTAAGCTGAACTTGTTCCAGCTGTGCGCCGCCTTGGACGAAATGCACGTGCGCGTCGTTAAACCCGGGCAACAACAGTTTACCGCCAGCATCGATCACTTTCGTTTTCGGACCGCGCCACCAATCAATGTCAGCCCGCGAGCCGAGGGCGACGATGCGATCTCCGATTACAGCGACTGCTTCGGCTTTTGGATGCTGTTTGTCTACCGTGTAAACAGCCGCGTTAGTTATGATCAAGGTTGCGGAGGGCTTTGGCTGGGCGTTCGCATACATCGCCGTCACAAGTACCAAAAAATAAATGGTATGTTTACATTTCATAATCAGCTCACCGATCGATAAAGATTTGTTCGATACGAATCTGTTTGGTCAAGATGAAAGGAGGCGAATACAAAATGAGCGAGAAGATTCACACCCGAGAATTTTGCATCAGCGATTACAACGCGGCGCTTCAGCTCTGGCAGCGCGTCGAAGGTCTCGAAATCGCTGAAGGTGATGAGAGGGAAGACATCGCCCAATTTCTCGCCCGAAACCCAGGGCTGAGCAGAGTGGCGGTCGACGGATCGGCAATTGTTGCAGTCGCATTATGCGGGAACGATGGCCGCCGCGGACACATTTACCATTTGGCGGTTGATCCGGCCTATCAGGGATGCGGAGTTGGCAAGCGTCTGCTGGACGAGTGCCTAGATGGCCTGCGCAAGGCTGGGGTCAAACGTGTTATCATCATGGTGGCCGACGATAACCAACGCGGCACACGATTCTGGGAGCATGTTGGCTGGGAAAAAATTCCTGGCGCAGTCCCGATGGGAATTGATCTTTAGCAGATTGAAAGCGGCACTGGACGAGTACCCGCGCCGTCATACATTCGCAGCATGCGAGTCGCGATTTTTCTGGCGACCTTCCTTGCCGGTAGTGTTTCGGCAATTGCGAGCGCAACCACCATCACCAGCCCTGACCACCCGCGAACGTTCGCTTATGGCGAAATAACCTGGCGTCAGCTCTATCTCGAACCCACATGCGGCGGACTCATGGCGAGGATCACGTTCAGTAATTTGCCTTACGCCAGCGACGACGAACCACGCAGGGATGAACCGTTCGATTTTCATTTTCCCGGTGTCACATTCGATCCTCGTTTGCGAACATTCTTTGCCAGTGGCCGCCGTGGTGCGTTGATCCCGGTGGCGCGGCTTCGGAACGGTCTGGCCTGCGGCCGGATCGACCTGGCGCCGGGCGCGAAAATGTATCTGCTAAAAGATAGCGGTCGCGTCACTGCGATTTTGACGGCAAGCGATTACCCGCGCGGCGGAGGCCAGTGGATTGAAGTGGACAATAATTGGTCGCTTCAGAATGTTTTGACTGCGTTGTTCGGTGGCCCGATGCCCGGCGCACCATTGACCACCGAATAAAGATTCGGAAAGCGAGCCTCGCCACAGTTGCACGTCTAAGTGATTGCTGAGTGGCGTCAGGTTAACAGATCATAGTCACAACTCGTGAAAGTCGGCGGCCAACACTTCCGAACGATTTGGCTTAAGCCGGGCGATGAATGCGTAATCCAACTGATTAATCAACGATTTTTGCCTCATCAGTTCGTGATCGAAGAAATTCGCACCGTCGAACAGATGGCGACGGCAATTCGCGAAATGCATGTTCGCGGGGCCGGGTTGATCGGTGCGAGCGCGGGGTATGGAATGTATCTGGCAGCAAAGGAGGCTGCGGCGAGCGGTTCATTTGATGAACATCTGGTCCATGCAGCGGGGCAACTCAGAGCAACCAGGCCGACGGCCGTGAACCTTTCGTGGGCAATAGACCGCCAGCTAAAAAATATCGCGGACGCGAAGACCGCCGACGAGAAGATCGCGTTTGCTTTGCGCACAGCCCGATTGATTGCGGAGGAAGATGCGGAGCAGTGCCGTATGATTGGGCAGCATGGGTTAAAGCTCATTGAACAGATCGCCGAAAAGAAACCGGGAAAGCCGGTCAATGTGCTCACGCATTGCAATGCGGGATGGCTCGCATTTGTTGACTACGGTTCCGCCACCTCGCCGATCTATGCGGCGTACGACAGGGGGTTGCCGGTTCACGTGTGGGTTGCTGAGACGCGACCCAGAAATCAGGGTTCCAAACTCACGGCATGGGAGCTGAACGAACACGGCGTGCGACATACCGTGATCGCCGACAGTGCGGCAGGGCACTTGATGCAACGCGGCGAAGTGGATTTGGTGATCGTTGGAACCGATCGTACGACCTACACGGGAGACGTTGCGAACAAAATCGGGACGTATCTGAAGGCGCTGGCCGCGAGAGATAATTACGTTCCTTTCTATGTAGCACTGCCTTCGTCTTCGCTCGACTGGAGCATGCGGGACGGATTAAAAGAAATCCCGATTGAAGAGCGCAGCGCAGAGGAAGTGAGGTGTATTGACGGATGGCTCGAAGGACAACAGGTGGAAGTGCGCGTTACGCCGGAGCGAAGCGCGGCGGCAAACTATGGTTTCGATGTCACACCGTCCCGTCTGGTAACTGGATTAATCACTGAGCGAGGCGTGTGTGAAGCGAACGACAAAAGTATCCGCGCGCTTTTTCCCGAACGGGCACCGTGAGCAAATACGTAAAGTTTTCGTGCGAACGCACGGCTACCGAGACCACTCCGTTCAGCGGTCTTGTTGAATTGAATGCATACCGGCGACGACTTCTCCCGCTGGGTCTGATCGGCATGGATTCAAATGGTATTGGCTTCGGCAATCTGAGCATTAGGGATGGCGCGACCGACAATTTTTATATCACCGGTTCTGCAACCGGGGGAATACCAGAACTGACTCTGGCGGATTGCGCGAAAGTGGTGGCCTACGATTTCGAAAGGAACTGGCTTCAATATGAAGGTTCAACGATTCCTTCGTCGGAATCGTTGACGCATGCTGCAATTTACGAATCGGATCGAAAGGCGGGAGCGGTTATTCATTGTCACGATTCGAAGTTGTGGGCAGCGCTTCTGAATCAAGCTCCGACAAGCTCGAAGACCATTGATTACGGCACGCCTCAGCTCGCGTACGAAATCATTCAGCTCTTCAAGCAGACCGATGTGCGAAGCAGAAAGATTCTTATCATGGCCGGACACGCGGCAGGCATTTTGACTTTCGGCAAAGATATTGAAGAGGCATTTGCGGTCGTGATGCACGAACGGAAGAAAAGCACATGAGACAGGGTGAAATGGCAGACGGGCGACTGGGCCGCCCGTTGCGTTGACAGTGATATGCGTGGACGTACGCTGAGTACGCGTGCACAAAAAACGTTCAGACCTGAATGATTATGCAGTTATTACTCGCCGAGCATTTCTTGGGACAACGCTTGCAACTGGAGCGGCGCTTGTTGCGGGAGAATCGGACGGGGTTTTCGGAGCTGACTTAACAACGAAAACGAAAATGGCCATAAATACCACTTGGAAATTGGACGGCGACCTGACAGTCAACCGGCTCGGTTTTGGCGCGATGCGTATCACCGGGGAAGGCATTTGGGGTTGGCCACCCGATCGGCAGAACGCGCTCAAAGTTCTCAGACGCGCGGTCGAGCTCGGTGTGAATTTGATCGACACAGCGGATGCGTACGGGCCGGAAACGAGCGAATTGCTTATCGCAGAAGCGCTCCATCCCTACCCCCAAGGTCTCGTTATAGCGACCAAAGGCGGCCTGACCCGCCCGGGCCCGGGCCAGTGGATGCCAAATGGGCGACCAGAACATCTAAAACAAGCTGTCGAAGGAAGCCTCAAGCGGCTACGCCTCGAGCGAATCGATTTGTATCAATTGCACACGGTCGACTCCAAAGTCTCCATTGAGGACTCGCTGGGCGCGCTCAAGGAAATGCAGGATGCCGGAAAGATTCGGCACGTTGGACTTTCCAACGTGGACCCGGATGAAATCGCGCGGGCACAGAGGATTGTTCCGATCGTGAGTGTGCAGAACCGGTACAACATTGAGGATCGCAAATCGGAGAACGTTCTGGTCTATTGCGAGAAGAAGAATCTTGGCTTTCTGCCATGGTTTCCAATCGGAGGAGGCGGAGGTTTGAAACCTGAGAACCCGCTGAATGTGGCGGCAAAGGCCCACGCAGTGAGCGTTGTTCAGGTCGCGCTGGCGTGGCTCTTGGAACGATCGCCTGTGATGCTGCCGATCCCGGGAACTGCGTCTTTGGCGCACTTGGAACAAAACGTCGCAGCCGCAAAGCTGAAGTTAACTCCAGAAGAATGGAAAGCGATTGATGCCATTGCCGGCTAGGTCAGCACCGGGGCTGGAAATCAGGGGCCAACGCTTGGCGTTGCTGACAGGAAAGGAAAGACGGTCGGTGTAGCCGTAGCGCCAGGCGTTGGGCTGATGAATACAATATTGTTTGCGCCGCCACCGCCTGCGTTGGACTCTTTTCTGTAGGTGATGAAGAGCGTTGCACCGGTCACCGGTGCAACCGTCACTTGAGCCGGACCCGCTATTATCACTCGGTTAATAACTTCCGGGGGAATTTGCGAATTGATTCCAGTACTGAGATCAACTCGTGTCGCGGTGAGAACGTTGGCTGTTCCACCATTTTCATCACCGGTTAGCGTTACGCTAACGACGCCGCGATCAGTTCCTCCTTCCTGAGAAAAATTCGTGATCTTAAGAAAGTGATCATCGGGCACTGTGATTACCAGAGCCGAACTCGATCCGGTGATGATTCTGGTCTTGAAAGGATTGGCAAACGCAAAGCTTGCTGCAGCCAGGATAACGAGCGCAATCGAACAGCGAGCGGCGAAGATCTTCATGCTGGAAGAAATACACGCAGTTTCGACCTCAGCCAACTGGAATTGCTTGTAGTCGGCAACGAGATCACTCGACGGTGAGCGGTCCGTCGAAAATTGTGAGGCTGATCACTTCTGTGCGCGCGATGTGCGGACCGTGACGTGCGCCTTTCGGGGCAAAGAACAGCGCCCCAACAGTGTAAATCGTACCAGATTCCTCCCACTCGCCTGCCAGCACATAAGCCCATTCGTTCGCCTCGGGGTGCGCGTGCGCCGGGATGGTGTGGCCAGCCTTAAATTTACGGAGGACCACAAGCCCGCCCGTGGTCTCGTATTTGTGCAGAATCATTAGCTCAACACCTTCGTACGGGCCCGGCTGCCAATCTTGGTCTTTGGTTAACGCAACGTATGGAAACATCAATTCATCGGAGCGAATTGCGCTTGGATTGCAAGCCCGGGCAGATGATGAATAAAAGCCGCGACCCAGAGCAAATTCGTGCTAAGATCAGTATATGACCAGTTTAACTCGCTACCTCAGCAGACTGTTTCTCATTCTCGTTTTCACTGGTGCGTTCTCGATGAGGAGCGCGAGCGCTCAACCCGGTGGGCATTTGGTCGTTTCCAGGTCGCCGAATTTTGGATGGAATTTGGCTTTCAACCTTGAAATCGACGGCAGGTCCGTCGGGGATGTCGTACGGGGTCGCCGCTATCATACATGGTTGCCAGCCGGGCAGCATGTCTTAACCGTGCGCAAGGTGCCGTACGTAGGTTATACTGCGCCCACTTCGACAACATTGAACGTCCAGCCGGGGTACACCTATGCATTTACTGCGATGTTCGATTCGCAACTGATTTTTCTCCGGCCTTTAGGGGCGTGGTTCACCCCCGGAGAGGACTGGCAAAATGGCTGGCCGGGAAGGTCTTTCCGCGCTGTAATCGACTAAGAGAAATCCAGAAGTCGATTAACGCCACACTCGCCCAGAGCGAGTCCGGAGCATAGCGTCAGGCCATGAAGCCAAGATACAGCTCCGCCAATACACTCCTCCTGATTCTTGTTTTTGTTTGCGTAGTCTCGATCGGAACTGCCGCCGCTCAGCCGGGCGGGCGTCTGATTGTTTTGAGGGCTCCGAACTTTGGATGGAATTTGTCTCTCCATCTTCAGATCGATGGAAGAACCGTCGCGAATGTGGTACAAGGCCGCCGCTATGATCATTCTATCCCATCGGGACGTCATGTGTTGACAGTCTCCGCCGTTCCAAACGATTACTTCGGCCAGCCGCAATCGACTGTGCTGAACGTCAGGCCGGGGCAAACATACGTGTTCACGGCAGTCTGGCAGGACTCGAATCGAGTCGGTCTCGTTCCATCAGCTCTGCCTTCAGGGCAGGCGTACTAGCTCCAATCCCCGGACGCAGGCAGTGTAAGCTGCGGTGTGGTCTGCGACAGACGCCGTTCACCAGCGGCCCTGATGGCAGCTATTCTAATTTCGCCAGAATGTTTTCCATCTCGCTCCGGCGAAAAGCGCGCAGGGTGTGGCCCTTGACGTTGCCGAGTGAGCCGATCTTGAGAATAAACGCGCTCACTGTCTCATCATTAGGCGCTTCAAGCGTCACAACACCGTCGTAAGCGCCCATCGTCCAGAATTCGTCCACGATCTTCATGCCCATTTTCTCCGCCTCCGCCATCGCGGCGTCGCCTCGTTTCACTGTGTCCTTAATGTTGCGAATACCCTGGTCCGTAAACTGAATCAGACAGACATAAGTTGCCATAGTTTGTTATTCCTTTCGTTAGTTGGAGTCGCAACATAATCTGCAAAATTGTCGTTCCGCAATTCGCCACCGAGTGTTGAAGTGATAGTTCATGGAACCGGGTGAAGCTCTTAGCACAGCGGCGCAAATTGCTGTCACGCTGACGCCCGGCGCTACAAGGTCTATGAAGCCGGCTCGGTCTCGTGAAGACGCCCGTAATCGACGGTGAGCCGTCCCCCGCCATGCTCGGTATAAATTTCGACGAAACGTTCCCCGAAACGTACATCGCGCCAGCTGTAATCCTTTTGCGTTTGAACCGACGCTGCGATGACCGGATCGATTCCGACGACTGATACGATAAACAGCGCACGGCTGGCTTCGAGGGACTCAACAGTCGCGCCAAAAAGCGGACTCTTGTCATCGATTGTATGTCGCAGAGTCAGCGCCGCGGGAAAGACCGTCAGCCGATCGAAATGGAGTTTGAGAACATAAAAGTAGCGGAAATCTCCGCCTTCGACCAACGGTTCATCGCGTGAGAACATGATCCGGAACTCGGCCTCGACCATGCTGTGTTGATTTTCGTTCCCGATTCGCACCATGAGCGTCGGCTTCCCATTCAACGGCGCAACGACCAGAGAATTGCTGAACACAACGCGCGCGATCGGGCGGGAAAAACGCACGAAAATCAAGCCTGTCATCGCCGCGAGCAAAAATATCCCGGTCATGATTTCGACGGTGCTGATTATGTGACCGTAAAGCGTTTGCGGATACATGTGGCCATAGCCAACCGTGGCCAGCGTTTGCACACTAAAAAAGAAGTAATCAAAGAACCAATGCCCACCAGTGCTGCCGGCGATGCTGTCTTGCTGCAGACTGTAAAGCGCGGCGAAAAAAAGATTTAGCCCGATGTAAAGACTGGCGACAAACGCGGCGAACCGCGGCCACCTTAAACCGAGGAGCCAACGATAGACATCGCGCCACCGCCAGGCGTCGGTCCCGACTTTGACGAATTCGACCTGACCAGAGCGGATCGAAACGTGACTCGGCTTCCGCTGCCGCTTCTTCGTCCTCCTTCCGCTCATCTCGATCTAATCTGCGGACATTGGCAATTGGTCAACAAATCCAGCGATGGTTTCGAGAATTTTCCGATCCACGTCTTCCTGCGTTTCGCTCTTTAGCTCGAGCTGGCGCTTCGGGACCCGCAATGAATGGTCCCCGCCTTCGACGATGTGCAAAAAGTTCGGTGCCTTCATTTCTGTGCGCACCTGCTCAAGGAGATCCAAGGGACAAAGCGAATCCCGCGTGCCTTGCACAAACAGGATTGGCGTATTGAGCGCTTGCAAAACTTCGTCCCGGAGTTTTGTGCGATCGCCCATCGCGCAAAGCGGATACCCGAGACAAACAAGCGCGTCCACTTTTTCTTCGAGCGACACATGACAACCGATGCGCCCGCCCATGCTCTTGCCAATCAGGATAATCGATCCAGCAGGATGCCGTGCTCGCGCCTGGCTCAGTACTTTCCGGTGTGCCGCGATCAGTGTTGGCAAAGGATCGGGGCGTTTCCGACCGTCGCGCATGTAGTCATAATCGAGAGTCTCAACGTCACCGATTTCGTAAAAACGAACTTTCCAATTTTGCATCCAGGGGTGGGATGACGGTGCGCCCGCGCCGGGAGCGAACAAGATTAAAGGTTTCATATGCTACCGCCGACGGCGGCGTGGCATCCTCGTAATCTGCCGCGTTCAGGAAAAAAGTTTTGGCACAACGTTGGCAACAAAATCCACCAAGCCGTGGCCTATCATGTTGGCCACCAGATCGCGACGCCACAAATAAAATCCGGTCAGGATTATGCCCGCTGCGAACGCGATCAGAATATTTGCAGCGCCTCCGGACCAATGGCCAAGCGAAAAAATAACCAGCGGAATTGTTACGGACCAAAAAGGTCCGAGACCAATCATCCGCAGGCGTTCAATGGCGTAACCGCGGTAAAATAATTCTTCCACCACTCCAGCGCGCAAAACGATCAGTGTAATCAACCAGAGCGGCAGCTTCTCGAATGCAGCGGACCCCGGACCGTGTCCGTATCCCGTGAGATAAGCCAGGCTGCCAACGACTCCCGCCGATACAATCGCGATCACCAATCCCCAAGCAATCGATTTCCACCAGCGACATGTGCCGAGGCCGATTGACCTAAGCGATAAACGTTCGCCGCGACGAATAATAACCAGGAGAGCGACTGCGCTCGCCCAAATCAGCGTTTCCTTCAAAATTGCCGAGGCAAACGTGATCTCGGGTACAAAAAACGCGAGCGCATAGCGAATTACGGCCATCGCGAAGAGCGAGATGAGTAGTCCCACCAAAGTGGCGCTCGAAATTTTCGTGGCGACAGAAGCCTGGTTGGTCACGGGAGAGAAAGGCTGCTCGTCTGCTTCCATCGATTCCATTAAGATGCCGCAGGGCACAGTTTGGATTCAAGGAAATCATAGATGCCTTTCGGCGACATCGGAATTTGACCAGGCAATCGCCTGTCGCCTTATTGCACCGTCACAAGCGTGCCGACCGGAATTTCAGAGAAGAATTTACGAGCAGCGTCCTCGGGCAATCGGATGCAGCCGTGCGACGCCGGATAATTCGGCACGTACCCCGCGTGCATTCCAAAATCGAGACAACTCAGCCGCATGAAATACGGCATGTCTACGTGGTAGATTGTGGAACGATGGTTTCGTTCCTTGTTGGTGATCACAAATTCGCCTCGCTTAGTCGAATAACCTGGTCGGCCAGTCGAACATTGCGTGCGATACACTGGAACGCCGTTTTTAACGAGAGCGACCCGCTGCAATCCAAGAGAAATTTCGAGGCGCAATCGATCCGGGGACGGTCCACCGCCAAGAAGAATTTGTGCGGCACGCCAGTGACCCGTTTCAGCGGCAATATCCAATGCCGACATTTTGTTTCGACTCGTCAATCGGCTTCGGTTGGCGCCTGCGGCGAGCAGACCGCGCAGGTAGTCGTCCTGTCCAAGCCCGGAGGCAAGCATCGCGACAGTAAGATTCCTATCTTCTTCCACGAAGCTGCGAACCCCTTTCGACGAGAGCATAGCTAGAAAATCCTTGTCACATTGAGACGGAAGAACAGTGTTAGGGTCGGCTCCACAAGCCAAAAGCGTGCTGAAAAGAGAGGAGTTGTTTCCCGCAATGGAATAAGCAAGAAACGGCACCTTCTTCCCCTCAGGTGTCGGAGGCGCTGAATGTTTTCCAAGAAGCAATCGGATTTGCTCCTTTTTCCCGGCTTGGAGGGCTGCGGTCAGAGCACGTCGCGTACTGCTTGTCCACTGCGGCGCTGGTGGTAAGCGCTCCATCACAGTGTTGATGATCTCCTGATCGCCGCCGTCGAGAGCAAAGCCCAAAAGGTCCCGCCCGTCCGCGCACGGAACCTCGGGGCGAAGCTGGGTTGAGCGATCCAGAAGTAGTCTGAACGTTGCTGGGTTTCCGTGCATGGCTGCTGCCATCAGCGGCGTAAAGCCGTTCTTATCTGCAACATCAACCAGCGCCCCGACGTCAAGCAGTCGGTGAGCCGTTTTCCAATTTTGCTGAGACGCTGCGATCAGCAGCGGCGTGCGCCCCTGCGCATCGCGCCCGTTTGGGTCGACGCGTTCGATCAGGCACAAGTCGATAAGGGAATCGCGCTGAATCGTGACAGCCCGCACGAGTTCTTCCGGCGAGATGGTAACGCGCGCAGGAGGTTCCGGCCCAATGGCCATTGCCCACAAAAGGACCAAAATTAAAACTACAACGCCGGCCCGAAAGATGACTCGCCTTTTGAACGCGTGCATATGCAGGGTTGGGCTGGGAATTATACGAGCTTCGTCAACAAATGTGGTATAACTGCGACGAAAGCGCGAGCCCGACTTCGAGTAAGCCGGGATTGGACGCAGCCAGTTGAACGTTGCATGTTCCCTGCTGTCCAAATTGCAACCCATGCGTTTGTCCATTTTTACCCTGTGCGTTGCACTGAGTACATCGTTTGCGGCGCAACCTGAGGTCGCCCCGAATTCCACCGTTCCGCCGAATGATTTCCGGGCGGAAGCGGGCAAGGACGTCGTTCACCAATTAAACGACGCTTTCGCCAAAGTCTTCGAAACGGTCGCGCCGAGCGTGGTCATTATTGAGGTTTCGAAGAAGAACGACCCGAGCGAGACCTCGCCGCTCGACGATCTGTTCTTTCAGGGGCCGCCCGATGAAAACAATCCACGCCGAAATCCCGGCGGGCAACGTCCGGTCCAAAGCGAAGGCTCTGGTTTTATCGTGCGGCCTGATGGCTACATTTTCACGAACTTTCACGTGGTAGAAGGCGCAGATAAAATCGACGTGAAGTTAAGAGACGGGCGGAATTTTTCAGCAACGGTGGTGGGTACGGACGAGAAAACCGATATCGCCGTCATCAAGATCGACGCGAAAGATCTGTCAGTCGTCCAGCTTGGGGACAGCGATGCTGTGCGGGTTGGGCAGTTTGCGTTTGCGATCGGCGCGCCATTCAAGCTCGACTACACGTTTACCTACGGAGTAATCAGCGGCAAAAGCCGGAGCAAATTGTTTCAGACAGGCGGCTATTCGATCTCAGATTATCTGCAGACCGATGCCTCAATTAACCCGGGTAACAGCGGCGGACCGCTGTGCGACATCGATGGCAAGGTGATTGGGATGAACACGCTGATCAATGGCATGAACCGCGGACTGGGCTTTGCGATTCCAAGCAACATGGCGAAAGAAATCGGCGCCGAGCTGGTCGCCGGTCATAAAATCATGCGTCCGTGGCTGGGCATCCGGATCGAAACGCTCGGTGACGATCCAACGATCCGGGATTTGTTTAAGGGCGCCGATAAAGGAGTGGTGGTGCGCACGATCGAAGCTGATGCGCCTGCGTCCAAAAGCGACTTGAAGCCGTTCGACGTAATCACCCAGATAGACGGAACGCCGATCGAAACAGACTCACAGCTTCAGCACGAGATCCTGAAAAAGAAAATCGGCCAAAATGTCCAACTTGCCGTTTGGCGCAAAGGCCAAACGATCAATGTCCCCATTAAACTTGGCGAATTACCTAACGAGATCGCGCGAGCGTCAAATACTTTGCCGACCCAGCCGCGGCAACCGTCACAGGAAAATGTCGGCAAGTTTGGATTGCAAGTGCAGGAATTGACGGATGAGGTTGCGAAACGCTTGAAGCTTCCGACTGAAAAAGGAGTGATTGTAACGGATGTGGAGGACAACAGCATCGCTGCGGCGCAGGACATCCAGCGCGAAGACGTCATTACCGAAGTGGACGGCAAACCGGTAACGAACGTGCAATCATTCCGCGATGCGCTCAACAAGGCCGATCCGAAGCGCGGCGTCCTCCTATATCTCGACCGCAAAGGCACGAAAACTTTCGCAGTGCTAAAGGCGGGCGGCTGACGCACTGTAGCCATGACGCTGTGGGCCGTCAGGTAGGGCGACCGGCCCCGGGCCGGTGGCTACAGAAGATTGCAAGTCGCGCAAATCGATTCTGCTCATTGGGGCGAATGCGCGCGGAGATACTCAGATAACGGCTGGTTATCGATGTAGAGCTGATCGAGGGCTGCGTCCCCACGGCGCACGCGAACTGTGACGTAGGCATTCTGATTGTCGCGGCGATTGTTCTCCACATATGCGCGTTCCGCTGCGGCTGCGTTTGCTTCGGCAACCCAGAATTTGTTGAACGGGAAACGCACCTGCTGTTTGCCTCCCCACCACCAGACTGATTCAACCGGAACGGCATCGTCGGTTCCCGCCGCTTCGGTTGTAAGATGGTCAATCTCGGCAAAACCATCTGTGCTTTGCTTGAGCACAGCGTACACGGGCTTATTGCCTGCTTCGAATTTCGCAGGCGCAGCGAATTCCTCCGCAGTGAAACGTAACGCGATATATCGGCCGCGGATCACATCGACCGGATCAACGGGCGCAGTGCGGAATTTCCAGACGCGACCCTGTTTAAGGGTTTGGTCGCGTTGCCAGACCATCGTGGCCGGCACGGCTAATTGCGCAAGAGCCACCACGCCGAAAATCAGAATCCGTAACATCTTCATGATGCGGTCCGTCGTTTAAACAACAGCAAGTTGGCAACGAGAAATCCCACGCCCACAATGATGAAGCCGACTCCGCGAGCGACAAAGCTGAGGTCATTATCAAAGAAACGGCAGATCGCCAGCGCAGCGATCAGTAGAAGCCCAAAGTTTGCGCGGGCGATGCTATTTGTGCGGATGCCGCGGGCGAGAATGTCGATCCCGAGCAAGAGCGCGTAGCAGTTCATGACCGTGCCAGCTGCGAACGAGCAGCGTGTGCTTCGCCATCTGTCGTTTGGAAATTCGCACAGATGAGTGATGGCCCACGCGATGGCGGTGACGATCGGAAAAAGAGCCGCTGAAAGACTAAACTCAGCACGTCGACGCAGAAGATCGAAACTCGCCAGACAAACAGCAGCAATTGGAAATAGCAGTTCGACAACCACTGCCAGATTCGCCGCCGAAGTGCGTGGAACCGACGCGACACGGTACGTCATGTGCCAGTTTGATTCAAAGCTGAGCACAATCGTAACGACACCGATCGCAATTCCACCGAGCAATGCGAGCAAATGCAAACGTCCAGCCGGCTGCGGGAAAAATTTGATTCCGCAGAGATAAATCGCTGTCGCCAGTCCCGCATACGCGATTGCGCCGACATTGGCGTCTGCGAAATCTGCAGTGGCGCCAACGCCGAACATTGCCGCGAGCGCCACGGTGATTACGAGTGTGGTCGTTTCCCGGCTGTCACAATCAGACCGAAAACGAATCGCAACATACGGGATCACCAGCGTCAAAAGAAACCAGAAAAGCATCGGGTTTCCTGCCGACGAAGCGGTTCCCCACCGCGCAAACAGCCACAGAACGCAGCCAATTACATACGCAATCGCGCCAAGACTGGTGCGTAACAGATAAACGATCACGATGCTCAATAACAACCATGTGCGCATGAAGTCGGCGAAGGTTCCCTGCACTTGATACGTTTGGCTGATCAGCGAAATAGCTGTGGCTACTGCCGCCACATCGAAAATGGCGGCCGCTTCGCGCCACGGCCGCGATTCATTCCTCCGCATCAACGTGAACACGACCAAAGCTTGCGCGATGAGAAGCGGCAGGAAAGCGACTCCTGTGCGGGTGGCGCGGCTTAAGTCATCCCAATTGTGCGCGATTAGCAGAATGATTCCCGCGGCAACTAACGCCGACCCGACCGCTGCCAATATAACGAACGCGAAGTTGACTCGGGGTTGATCATGCTCGTAATAGCCGTCAATTGCTCGAGCGTTTTCAGAGCTGATCACGCCGCTGGCTACTAATTCTGGAAGCTGCGATCGCAGCCAGCGAATTGCCCGCCGATTTCTGACGCCTGCCACGCGCCAGATTCAATCAGAATCGGTGTTGATCTGAAAGCAAATTGCGCGGCTAACTTTTTCGGCTGGCAACGACCATCAGCACGATCCCGCCGACGAGACAGAGTCCGCTCGCAATCGGCGGAAAAGCAATCCCGTGACTCTCCTTGTGCGTGATTTCAAGTGGGC
>Ga0193733_1000122_pt1 | contig 28305 bp, 19 predicted proteins | sample U1s2metaG_FD_145076 | JGI IMG/M metagenome (GOLD analysis project Ga0193733, IMG submission 145076) | Soil microbial communities from a riparian zone of the East river system, Colorado, United States - U1s2 | ecosystem: Environmental > Terrestrial > Soil > Riparian zone | place: USA: East River...
CGCCGACGTGGTGCTGCCGGCGACCGCGTGGCCGGAGAAGGTCGGCACGGTCACCAACACCGACCGCATGGTGCAGCTCGGAAGAAAAGCGATCGAGCCGCCGGGCGAGGCGAAAGAAGACCTCTGGCTGATCAACGAGCTCGCCAGGCGCATCGGCCTTCCCTGGAACTACACGCATCCGCGCGAAGTGTTCGACGAGATGCGCCAGTGCATGGACTCGATCGCAGGGATCACCTGGGAGCGCCTCGAGCGCGAGTCCTCGGTGACCTATCCCTGCGAGAAGGAGGGCGATCCGGGGGAACCCGTCGTGTTCGTCACGCATTTCCCCACGACCACGGGCCGCGGCAGGTTCGTTCCCGCGGACCTGATTTCGGCGGCGGAGCGCCCGGACGACCAGTACCCGATGGTCCTCATCACCGGCAGGCAGCTGGAGCACTGGCACACCGGCGCGATGACGCGCCGCGCGACGGTGCTCGACCACATCGAGCCGGAGCCCGTCGCGTCGTTCCATCCGCTCGATCTCGACAAGGTGGGCGTCAAGCCCGGCGATATCGTCACGGTGGAATCGCGCCGCGGGAAGATCGCGCTCTATGCGCGCGCGGACGACGGCACGCCGGTGGGCGCGGTGTTCATTCCGTTCTGCTACTACGAGGCGGCGGCGAACATGCTCACCAATCCGGTGCTCGATCCGGTCGGCAAGATCCCTGAGTTCAAGTACTGCGCGGTAAAAGTCACTAAAGGCGGGCCGACGCCGGTGCACTCGAGCTTCGGCGGCGGAACGCTGCTCGCCGTCGCGCAGGAGGAAGCATCGAAAGCGTAGTCCCGGAAAACCGCGACAGCCAAACAAAAAGCCCTCGTCGCCCGGGGCTTTCTTATTTCAGACTGCGTGCCGCTACAGCGGCAGCCGCATTCCCGGGATGTGCAGGCGCTGGTCCATGCAGGAAATCTTGCCCTTCGGCTTGGGGTCGGGCCCGAGTTCGCCTTCATTGTTGGGCGAGTTGTCACGCCGGTTGCCGTCCGAATTGGCGGTGCAGAACTTGTGGCCCAACAGGAACGGGCTGGTCGGCGTCTCGAGCGGCCCTTCGTTTCGCAGGCGGGTCGTAGAACTCGGCGCGTTGCGAAACACTTCGACGGTCCTGCCTTCGCGCGTGACGACCACGATGGCGTTGCGCTCGTTCGCGGCCGCCCAGATGTTGCCCGCCTCGTCGAGGGCGATGCCGTCCGCGCCTTCGAGCAACGGATGCGTCACGAGAATATTGTCGAGACACAGGGTCTTCTCGGTGAAGGTCGTGTCGCAGCCCATCCGGCTGCGGACATCGCCATGGCGGTCCATTTCCACTTTCCAGATCGAACCGCGTGCGGTATCCGCGATCAGCAAATCGCCGCCGTGGGTGAACGCGACTCCGTTCGCGACGAGCGGTTGCGAGCCCAGGTTGTTCAGGGCGTTGCGCGTGGTCTGCGTCACCGTGATCGTCCCGGGCGGCAAGCTGCGGATGTCGCGCCCCACCCCGCCCACTCCAGCGGCGTTCAGATTGACCTCATTTGAGAGCGGCTGGACGCGGAACATCTCGACTCCGGCGCCCCCCCCTGGCGGGATTCTCCAGACGCGGCCCTGGCCCGTGGTGCCGTCTCCCGTCCAGAGACTGCCGGCGCGGTCGAACGCCAGTCCATTCGTGCCCGAGACGTCGGTCGCATACACCGTCGCGGTCGGCTTCGTGACCGCGTTAGGCGTCAGGGTATGAATTCTGCTGCCGTCGGAGATGAACAGATCGCCGGCGTCATTGAAGGCGATGCCCGAGGGGCTGCACGGCGTCGTGCCGATCGCCGGGACAAAACCCACTTCGACCGGCTCAAGCGGCGGATCAGCGGCAAAAACCCGCCACACCGGACAATTCGCCAGGTCGGTCCCGGCGCGGCGGCCGGTCGTATAGAGATTTCCATGGTGATCGCCGGTCAGGCCTTCGATCGCCAAAGTCGTCTTGATCAGCGTCGTGAAGGTCGCATCGTGTGGCAAGCGCGCGTGGTGCTCGTCATCGGCCCATGCGAGCGCCCAGGTGAACAACGAGAGACCGAGGAAAGCAAGAATTTTCTTGACCATCTCACACCTCCTTTTGTAAGACCCTTTTGTAAGACCGGATGATTGTTCTTGAAGAAAGGCTCGGATTTTCATCATACCCGACCGTAGCGAACACGGCGGCACGGGACATTGTTCCACCGGCGCTTCGCCGCAGGTCCGCGCGGCCTGTATCTTGATTTCCGTCAATGTTCGAGCAATCGCGCAGCCCTTATAGTGTCTCGCGCACAAAATCAAACACAATGCTGTCCCGCAGCAGAAGGACTCATAGATGACCTCCGACATCGAAATCGCACAGAAAGCCAAGCTCGAGCGCATTTCCAAGATAGCGCTTGCCAAGCTCGGCATTCCTGAAGAACACCTCGAACCTTACGGGCACTACAAGGCCAAGGTTTCACTCGAATACCTCGACAGCCTGAAGCCGAGACCCAATGCCAAGCTCGTCCTCGTGACGGCGATGACGCCCACACCCGCGGGCGAGGGCAAGACGACCACCACGGTGGGCTTGGGCGACGCGCTCAATCACATCGGCAAGAAAGCGATGATCTGCCTGCGCGAGCCTTCGCTCGGGCCGGTGTTCGGCATGAAAGGCGGCGCCGCTGGCGGCGGCTATGCGCAGGTCGTGCCGATGGAGGACATCAATCTGCACTTCACCGGCGACTTCAACGCTATCGCGCTCGCGAACAATCTGCTCGCGGCGATGATCGACAATCACATCCATCACGGCAACGAACTCGGCCTCGACGTGCGGCGCATCGCGTGGAGGCGAGTGGTGGACATGAACGACCGCGCGCTGCGCGACATCACGGTGAGCCTGGGCGGCCCGGGCAACGGCTATCCGCGCCAGGACGGATTCGACATCGTGGTCGCCTCCGAGGTCATGGCGATCTTCTGCTTGTCCACCTCGCTCGACGATCTCAAGGCGCGCCTCGGCAAGATCGTGGTCGGCTACACGCGCGACCAAAAACCGGTGCTCGCCAGCGACCTCCAGGCCCACGGCGCGATGACCGTGCTCTTGAAGGACGCGATCAAGCCGAACCTCGTGCAGACTCTCGAGAACAATCCCGCGTTCATCCATGGCGGTCCGTTCGCCAACATCGCGCACGGCTGCAACTCCGTGATCGCGACGAGCTCGGCGATGAAGCTGGTCGATTACGTGGTCACGGAAGCCGGCTTCGGCGCGGACCTCGGCGCGGAGAAATTCATCAACATCAAGTGCCGCAAATCCGGACTGCGCCCCTCGGCGGCAGTGATCGTGGGCACGGTGCGCGCGCTGAAGTACCACGGCGGCGCGGACCTGAAGACGGTGAACCAGGAGAACATGGCCTCGCTCGAGCGCGGCATCGTTAATCTCGAGCGGCACGTCGAGAACGTGAGCAAGCACTACGGCACTCCGAGCGTGGTGTCGATCAACCGCTTCACCTACGATACGCCGCGCGAGCACGACTTCATCAAGGCGCGAATGGCGAAGCTTGGTGTTCCGGTGGTGATCGCGACCCACTGGGGAGACGGAAGCCGCGGCGCCGCCGAGCTCGCCCGCATCGTGGTCGAGTTGTGCGAAACGAAGAACAGTTTCCGCTTCGTCTACGGCGAAAACGACTCGCTATGGGAGAAAATCAACGCGATCGCGCAGCGCATCTACCGCGCCTCCGAGGTCACGGCCGATGCCAAGGTGCGCAACCAGATCAAGAAGCTGCAGGTGGAGGGCTACGGACACTATCCGGTTTGCGTCGCCAAGACCCAGTACTCGTTTTCGACCGACCCGCAGTTGCGCGGCGCCCCCGACAACCACGTGATCAACGTGCGCGAAGTGCGGCTGGCGGCGGGGGCCGAGTTCGTCGTGATGATCTGCGGGGATATCATGACGATGCCGGGGCTTCCCAAGGTGCCTTCCGCGGTCAAAATCGACCTCGTCGACGGGAAGGTCGTCGGACTGTTCTGAACGCCGGATAACGAGGCCAACGGGAGGACAGCGCTGTATGGAAGAGCTTCTGACGTCGCAATTCTGGCTCGGGCTCGGGGCGATCATCTGGGTCAACATCATCCTGTCCGGCGACAACGCGGTCGTGATCGCGCTCGCAGCGCGCTCGTTGCCGGCGCACCAGCAGACGAAGGCGGTCATCTGGGGGGCGGGCGCGGCGGTGGTCCTGCGCATCGTGCTCACCGTCGTCGCGGTCGAATTGCTGAAGCTTTCCTACCTCAAGCTCCTCGGCGGCGCGCTGCTATTCTGGATCGCGGTGAAATTGTTGGTCCCGGAGGATGACGGCGGCGACGGCGTCAAGTCGAGTTCGCATCTGCTGGGCGCAATCAAGACCATCCTGATCGCGGACCTGGTGATGAGCCTCGACAATGTCATCGCGGTGGCCGCAGTGGCAAAAGGCAGCATCCTGCTGCTGGTGCTGGGCCTGCTGATCAGCATTCCGCTGGTGGTTTTCGGCGCGACCATGCTGATGAAGATCATGGAGACTTATCCGGTGATCATCACCGTCGGGGCCGCGCTGATCGGCTATGTATCGGGCGAGATGCTGGTGACCGACCCGGTCGTGCTCGAGTGGTTCAAGGCCAACGCCCATTGGATGGTCGACTTCGAGCTCTTTACGGTCTTCGGCCGCAAGTTCGAGCTGTCGGTGGCCGGGCTGATCGGCGCGGCCTCGGTCGTCGTGGTCGGAAAGTGGCTCGCAAGACGCAGGCCGTCCATCCCGGAGAACGAAAATATCTGATACCGCTGTTTTCTTCATCGGAGGCGAAATCGGGTAAGATTACGTCGACTGTCAGCTGATCGTTTGAATGTGCGGACGGAGGAGTCAACCAAGGGTTCGATTGCAAAGCACTACCTCTGCGTAGTGTTTGCAGAGCTTGTAAAAACCGAAGGAGGAGACTATGGCTGAAGGCACGCAAAATTCGACGGCGCAATCTTCATCGTACGCTTCGTTACGCGCGAACAGATGGCTGCAGCTGGCCATCGGCGTCACGTGCATGGTGATGATCGCCAACCTGCAGTATGGCTGGACGCTGTTCGTCGGCCCGTTGGACGCTAAATATCATTGGGGGCGGGCGGCGATACAGGTCGCGTTTACCATCTTCATTTTGACCGAAACGTGGTTGGTGCCTTTCGAAGGGTATCTCGTCGATCGCTTCGGCCCGACGCCGGTCGTCATGGTGAGCGGCATTCTGGTCGGGGTTGCCTGGCTCATTAATTCGGCCGCCGATTCTCTTACCGTTCTCTATATCGGCGCCGCGATAGGCGGGATCGGCGCAGGCGCGATTTACGGGACCTGCGTGGGACACGCTTTGAAATGGTTTGCTGACCGCCGCGGCCTCGCGGCTGGACTGACTGCGGCTGGATTCGGGGCCGGCTCCGCGCTCACCATCATACCGATTTCGAACGTGATCAAAGCGAGCGGCTATGAGGCGGCCTTCTTGTATTTCGGAATCGGCCAGGGAGTGATCGTCTTCCTCCTTTCGATTTTGCTGCTGGAAAGGCGACGTCAGCCCACCGCAGTCCCGCCGGAGCGGAATCGACGCTACGTCGCGCCGATGCGGCAAACTACGGCCAACTACAGGCCCAGCGAGATATTGAAGGAGCCGGTCTTCTGGATTATGTACGTGATGTTTGTCTTGATGGCTGCCGGGGGATTGATGGCGACCGCCCAGTTGGCCCCCATTGCCAAGGACTTCAAGATTGCCGATATCCCAGTGAGCCTGATAGGCATAACGCTTCCCGCACTGACTTTCGCGCTCTCAATCGATCGGGTGCTGAACGGGCTCACGCGGCCCTTCTTTGGGTGGGTGTCCGATCATATCGGGCGTGAGAATACGATGTTCATCGCTTTCGCGCTCGAGGCGGTCGGGATCGTGTTGCTCGGCATATATGGCCGTGATCCGGTGGCCTTCGTCATACTCACTGGATTGGTATTTTTTGCCTGGGGCGAGATCTACAGCCTGTTTCCGTCTACCTGCACCGACAGCTTCGGGACGAAGTTTGCTACGGCCAACGCGGGTGCGTTGTACACGGCTAAGGGCACCGCGTCTCTTCTGGTACCCTTGACCAGCGTCCTGACAGCACAGACTGGAGGCTGGGAACTGGTTTTCTGGATCGCCGCCGGAATGAACGCCGTTGCCGCTGTGATGGCGTTGGCCGTGCTCAAGCCGATACGCGGTCGTTTGTTGGCCTCCCACGTCTCCAAGCCTGCCCCCTCGTCGGCCTAGTCTTTCTGGTTTGTCACGCACGGAGATCACCCGGTCGTTCGACTGGGCGATCTCCGCTCGCGGTTGGGGGAGTCGAAGCGGCAACGGGCAGGTTTGACGCATGAAGATCTGCGTTGTAGGTGCGGGAGCGATCGGCGGTTACCTTGCAGTGGAGCTGGCAACCGCCCGTCATGACGTGACCGTCGTGGCTCGCGGGTCGCATCTTGATGCGATCCGGAAGCACGGCCTTCGCCTCGTATATCAGGACGGCGCCGAGCGTACCGCGCGCCTGTCCGGCACCAGCAGCTTTGCGGATGCCGGACGGCACGATCTGGTCATCGTCGCTCTGAAAGCGCATCAGATCCCGGCGGTCGCCGCTGAGATCCCTCGGCTGTTCCACGACCTCACGATCGTTCTGACGCTGCAAAACGGCATCCCGTGGTGGTACTTCCATGGCGCAGGCGGCCGTTACGAGGGCCACGCCCTGCAAACGGTCGATCCGGGAGGTTCCATCGCCCGGCATATCGAGTCAAAAAGAGTGATCCACAGTGTCGTGTATCCAGCCTCGGAAGTGATCGCGCCGGGCGTCATTCATCACCATGAGGGCAACCGCTTCCCGGTGGGCGAACTCGACAACCGCGTGACCGAGCGAGTGCAAAAAGTATCCCAGCTGCTGATCGACGCTGGCTTCAAGGCGCCCGTTTTGACGGACACGCGCGGGGAAGTATGGTTGAAGCTTCTAGGCAACGTGGCGTTTAATCCGATCAGTGCTCTTGCTCACGCGACGGTCATCGAGATGTGCCGGTATCCCCTGACCAGAAATCTGGTCAAAGACATGATGCTGGAGGCGCAAGCTGTGGCCGAAGCCCTAGGCGTCAACATCCGCCTGCCCATCGAGCGCAGGATCACGGGCGCGGAAAAGCTGGGTCAACACAAAATGTCCATGCTTCAAGACGTCGAGGCCGGACGGGAATTAGAGATCGATGCCTTGGTCGGAGCGGTCGCGGAGCTAGGCGAACTGACCGGAGTCCCCACTCCGTCGATCAACGCTCTCTACGCCTGTGTCAAGTTGCTCGACAAAACCGCGCAGGGGGCAGGCGCGCCCCTAAGGTTTACGCGCGTTTGAGCGCGCCGTCCATGGGAGACCGGAGGTCCGTGAGTTCCCGGGATGCACCGGCGGGAGCGCGCTGGTGCGGCTACGGCAATACCAACCGGTGCGCTTCAGGCGGCTCGCCGCGTGAGGCGGGACAGGGTTTCCGGGGTCAGATTGAGGTAGGAAGCCAGCTCCTTCTTGGGTATGCGGCCGACCAGGTCTTGATGCTTGCGCATGAAGCGCGCAAGGCGCCCGGGGGCGTCAAGGAGATGAAGCGTGATGGTATGCGCCATCACCTCGGACATCAGCCGCATGACCTCGTACTCGAAGCGCAGCTTCACTTCGATATGGCGTTCGAGGAACTCGACCCAGTGGGGCATGGACAGGCGCGCAACGCGGACCTTCGTGACCGCTGCGATGCTGTAGGGGATGGGGGTTTTCATTCGCCAGGCGGCGTAGGAAGTGTCCATGTCGGTCTCGGCCGTGAAGCGCAGGATCATCTCTTTTCCCTGGGGATTGCTCACGACGCGCTTCAGGATCCCGTCCAGGATGAAGAACTGCTCCATGTTCGTGCTGCCTTGGCGCACCAGCGGCTCGCCCTTCTTGTACTCCGCGATCTCCAACAGCGGCTCCAAATCGTTCCAGACGGACACCGGCATCTCGCGCAGGATCAGGTTCTGCTTGAGCTGCAGGCGTATCGTGTTGCGCTGGGGGTGGCTGAGGATGGCCGACACGGGTGGCAGCGGGCGTGCGAACGGTGAGCGGGCAATTAAGCGGGAATTATTGATCGCAGTCAAGGTTGAACTTCGTCAGCAATTTTAGACTCTTGAGTCGATTTTTGCCCTCGCCCGAGCACTGGGCTGAAGGGCTGCATGCAAGGAGACCTCCATGGGAACAGTCGAGCCGCAGGTCGCGTCCGGTCAGGACGTGAAGGTGGTGAGCAGCAGCCAGATCGTCGCCAATGCGCAATCACAAGATGTAACCGACGGCTTTCATCTGGTCATCGATGCCCTCAAGCTCAACGGCATCGACACGATCTTCGGTCTGCCCGGTATCCCGATCACCGACTTCACCCGCATGGCACAGGCCGCAGGAATGCGCGTGATTTCGTTCCGCCATGAGCAGAACGCCGGCAACGCCGCCGCCATCGCCGGCTTCATGACGCAAAAGCCGGGCATCTGCCTGACGGTGTCCGCCCCCGGCTTCCTCAACGGCCTGACCGCACTCGCCAACGCCACCGTCAATTGCTTCCCGATGATCCTCATCAGCGGCTCCAGCGAGCGCGAGATCGTCGACCTCCAGCAGGGTGACTACGAGGAGATGGACCAGTTGGCGATCGCCAAGCCGCTGTGCAAGGCCGCCTTCCGCGTGCTGAACGCCGAGGACATCGGTGTGGGCATCGCGCGCGCTATCCGCGCCGCGCTCTCCGGCCGCCCGGGCGGCGTCTACCTCGACCTGCCGGCGAAGCTGTTCCCGCAGACCATCGACGCGAATCTCGGGAAAAAGTCCCTGATCAAGGTGGTGGATCCAGCGCCCAAGCAGATTCCGGCGCCGGAAGCCGTCAAGCGCGCGCTCGACCTGCTGAAGGGCGCAAAGAAGCCGCTGGTCATCCTCGGCAAAGGCGCGGCCTATGCGCAAGTCGACGCGGAGATTCGTTCCTTCATCGAGAAGACGGGCGTCCCCTACCTGCCCATGTCCATGGCAAAGGGGCTGTTGCCGGATACGCATCCGCAGTGCGCTTCGGCCGCCCGCTCGTTCGTGCTGCCGGAGGCCGACGTGGTAATGCTCGTCGGCGCCCGCCTGAACTGGCTGCTCTCGCACGGCAAGGGCAAGACCTGGGGCGGCAAGGACCACAAGGCGTGGGGCAGCCAGAAGTTCATCCAGATCGACATCTCGCCGCAGGAGATGGACAGCAACGTGCGTATCGACGCGCCTGTAGTAGGCGACATAGGCTCCTGCGTGTCGGCGCTACTCGCGGGCATCGGCTCCAACTGGGCGAAGCCGCCGGTGGAGTGGCTCAACGCCATCGCAGAGCGCAAGGACAAGAACGTCGCCAAAATGGCCGAGACCTTGGCCAAGAATCCGACGCCGATGAATTTTCACAGCGCGCTGAACGTGGTGCGCGACATCATCAAAGCCAACCCGGACGCCATCCTGGTCAACGAAGGCGCCAACGCGCTCGACTTCACCCGCAGCATCGTCGACATGTACAAGCCGCGCAAGCGCCTGGACGTCGGCACCTGGGGCATCATGGGCATCGGCATGGGCTTCTCCGTCGCGGCCGCTGTGGTCAGCGGGCAGCCGGTGATCGCGATCGAGGGCGACAGCGCTTTCGGCTTCTCCGGCATGGAAGTCGAGACCATCTGTCGCTACAACCTGCCGGTCTGCGTGGTGGTATTAAACAACAACGGCGTCTATCGCGGCACGGACGTCAATCCGACCGGCGGCCCCGATGTGGCACCCACCGTGTTCGTCAAGGGTGCGCGCTATGACAAGCTGATGGAGGCCTTCGGTGGCGTGGGCGTGCACGCCACGACCCCGGCCGAGTTGCGCAAGGCGATGGAAGAAGCCATCCGCACGCGCAAGCCCACGCTCATCAATGCCGTGATCGATGAGGCCGCCGGCACCGAAAGCGGTCGCATCACGAGCCTGAACCCAAGCGCAAAAAAGAAATAGCCGCAGAAGTATTGGAGATCAGAATGGAAGCACTCAAGGGAATCCGCATCCTCGACATGAGTCACGTGCAGGCGGGCCCGACGTGCTCGCAGCTCCTCGCCTGGATGGGGGCGGACGTCATCAAGTTCGAGAATCCCCAGGGGGACGCGACGCGCGGCCAGCTGCGCGACGTGCCGAACGCCGACTCGCTCTACTTCACGATGCTCAACTGCAACAAGCGCTCGATCACCGTGAACATGAAGAGCGCCGAAGGCAAGCAGGTGTTCGTCGACCTCCTTGAGAAGTGCGACATCATCATGGAGAACTTCGGCCCCGGCGTCCTCGACCGGCTCGGCTTCACCTGGGAGAAGATCCACCAGCTCAACCCACGCATCGTGATGGGCTCGATCAAGGGTTTCGGCTCGAGCGGGCCGTACGCCGATTTCAAGGCCTATGAGAACGTGGCGCAGGCGATGGGCGGGGCGATGAGCACGACGGGTGTCCCCGACGGCCCGCCCTTCGTCACCGGCGCGCAGATCGGCGACACCGGCACGGGGCTGCATCTCGCCATCGGGCTGCTCGCCGCGCTTCACCAGCGCGACCGCACGGGCGAAGGCCAGTACGTCGAGGTGGCGATGATGGACGGCGTCATGAACCTGTGCCGGGTCAAGTTCCGCGACCACCAGCGTCTGACGCGTCAGGCGCTCGCCGAATATTCGGTGCCGACCTACCAGGGCATGGGCGAGGTACCGCGCGCGGGCAACGATTCGGGCGGCGGCCAGCTCGGCAACGCCATCCATTGCAAACCGCACGGCGCGAACGACTGGCTCTACGTGGTGGTGCAGGAAGCGGTATGGGAGCCGCTCGCGAAGCGCATCGGGCCGGACGTCGGCATCCCGGACCTCGCCACCGACGCGCGCTTCGCCTTCATCGGCGAGCGCCGCAAGAACCAGCAGCTGATGTGGACGCTCATCAACAAGTTCGCGGAGAAGTACACCAAGCGCGAGCTCATGGCGATCCTGAACCCGCTCGACGTGCCGTGCGGCCCGATCATGAGCACGCAGGACCTCGCGAACGACGAGCACGTGAGAGGCCGCGACATGTGGGTCGAGCTCGACCACCCGCAGCGGGGCAAGTGGTGGAACGTCGGCATGCCGATCAAGCTTTCCGATTCGCCTGCGCGCATCGAGCGTTCGCCACTGCTGGGCGAGCACACTGACGAGGTTCTCAAGGAAGTCCTCGGCTACGACGAAACGAAAATCGCCGGCCTTAGGCGGGCGGGCGCCTTCTCGGTTCCGCCGAAGAAGGCGGCGTAGCAATGAAAATAGCAGTTATCGGGCAGCAGGACTTCGGTAAAGCGGTGCTCGAGGCCTTTCTTGCCCGCGGTGACGAAGTCGCGGGCGTATTCTGCGCCCCAGAAAAAGAAGGCGCCAAAGCAGATCTGCTGAAGGTCGCCGCGCAGGAGAAGGGCGTCAAGGTCTACCAGTTCCCCTCGTTGCGGAACAAAGATGCGCACGATGCGCTGCGCGCATTGAATGCTGATATCGGCATCATGGCTTACGTATTGCAGTTCGCGCCGCAGGAGTTCGTGAAGATCCCGAGGAAAGGCATGATCCAGTATCACCCGTCGCTCTTGCCGAAATATCGCGGGCCGAGCTCGATCAACTGGCCGATCATACGCGGCGACACCGAAACCGGACTGTCCATCTTCCGACCGACCGATGGCCTGGACGAAGGCCCCGTGATCCTGCAAAAGGAGACGCCGCTCAGCCCGGATGACACGCTCGGCAGCGTCTATTTCGATCGCTTGTTCCCGATGGGGGTCGCGGCGATGCTCGAAGCGGCCGACCTGGTGATGGCCGGCAAGCACCGCGAAACGGTTCAGGACGAAGCCCGCGCGAGCTACGAAGGCTGGTGCCGCGCCGCCGAGGCGAAAATCAATTGGGCGAGCCACGTCGATTTCATCTACAACCTCGTACGCGGCTGTAATCCCGCCCCCGGCGCCTGGACTACTTTGAACGGAAAGAAACTGCAGATCTTCGACAGCCGCAAACATGTGTTCCGCAATTTCGGCGCGGTAAAAGGCAAGATCGGCGAGATTTCCGAAATCAGCGCCGCGAGTTTCTTCGTGACCGCTCAGGGAGGACGAATCGAGGTCCTCAAGGCAAAGCACGAAGACGGCAAGAAAATATCCGCGGCCGAACTGGTAGCCCAGAACGGGCTCACTCCGGGCAGCCTGCTCGGGAGCTGACTCGCGCCGGCGCTGCCGCCTCGCTGCGCGACGGCTCGTCGCGTTTCGTTCGCGGGCGTTTGCCGGTATCTACAGACCATCGCGTAGGTTCATTTGGGCGCCGGTCGCCAACCGGATTCGCCGCTGAACGGAAATTTGACGGCCTCCACTATTCACTGTAAAAATGCCGCCCAGAGCATTGTTTATTCAGTAACTCGGGCATCCCCTCGTTGACAATAAAAATAAACGGGAGAGGCAATGACCAAAGCGAGCTTCTGGAGAAAAGACTGGTTTCTCGGTCTCGGGGTATCGCTCGTGCTGCTCGTGGCCAGCGGGACCGAGCTCCAGGTGATCGAAGGCCTGGAGCGCTTCGCCTACGACTGGGGCGTTCGGGCCTCGGCGCGAACCCCGTCCGACAAGATTTCCGTGATCGCGATCGACAAGAGGAGCATCGACAATATCGGCCGCTGGCCCTGGTCGCGCGAGATCCACGCAAAGATGGTCGAAAGCCTCGCGAACGCGAAGGCCAAGGTCATCGGCTACACGGTTTTTTTCTCCGAACCGCAGCTCGATCCGGGTTTGGCCTATGTCAATAGGCTTCTCGAGACCTACCAGCGGCTCGTGCCGGCGAATGCGGATCCGAGCGCGCCGCCCCGCGGCGTATCGCCCGAGCTCCTTCAAATCGGCGCGACGCTGCAGGAAGCCGAGAGCGCCCTCAACACCGACAGGAAGCTCGCTGAGAGTTTTGCCAAGGCGGGCAACGTGGTGCTGCCGTTGCTGTTTACTTTTGGCGAGCCGCGTGGCAAGCCCGACAAGCCCCTTCCCGAATTCGTGCGCAAGAACGCGCTCTCGATCCAGGGTGGCAGCGGCGATCTCCCGCTCTTCGCCAGCGCCGTCGAAGTCCCGATTGTGGAAAGTTTGGGCGCCGCTGCGGCCGCCGTGGGGCATTTGAACTCAGTACCCGACGTGGACGGGGCGATCCGCACCGAAGCGCTCGCCATCACCTACTACGACGAATACTATCCGTCGCTGGCGGTCATGATGGTGGCGAGGAGCCTCAATCTGACCGCCAAGGACATCAAGATCCGTCCCGGTGAAGCGCTGCAGATCGGCAATTTCCGGGTGAGCGCGGATCCGACGCTGCAGATGTTCACGTATTTCTACAAGGATCGCGACGGCAGGCCGGCCATTCAGGAGGACTCGTTCTACGACGTGGCGAGCGGCAAGATCCCGCCGGAAAAATACCGTGACAAGATCGTGCTGATCGGACCGACGGCTGCCGGGGTCGGCAGCATATTCGTGACGCCGGTGAATCCGGCCATGCCGGCCGTCGAGCTTCAGGCGCATACGGTCTCCTCGCTCTTGCAGGGGCATTTTTTCGTCGCGCCGACCTGGGGCTGGATCGTCGAGAGGGTGGTTTATCTCCTGGTAGCGCTGTATCTGATCACGCTGCTCCCGCGACTTTCCGCCGGCCTGGGAGCCGTGGTCAGCGCAGGCATCGTGGCGCTCCTGCTGACCACGCACTTCGTGCTCATGACCGGCCAGGGACTGTGGCTGCAATTCATGCTGCCACTCGCCCTGCTGGTCATCGGTCACGTGTTACTCGTGACAAAGCGCTTCGTTGTCACCGAGCGCGGCAAGGAGGTATCCGATGCGCAGTCGGCAGCCAACGCGCGCATGCTCGGCCTCGCTTTCCAAGGGCAAGGCCAGCTCGACATGGCTTTCGATTACTTCCGCAAGGTGCCCCTGGACGACACGGTCATGGACAACCTCTACAACCTTGCGCTGGACTTCGAGCGCAAGCGCCAGTTCAACAAGGCCGAAGCGGCATTCCGCTACATGGCCGACTATGACCCGAAGTTCCGCGACCTCGAGGCGAGGTTGTCGCGCGCCAAGCAGATGTCGGAAACCCTCGTTCTCGGTGGCGCGCAGACCCACCCCGGCGGAACCCTCGTGCTCGGCGGGGGCGCCGAGAAGCCGATGCTCGGCCGCTATCGCGTGGAAAAGGAGCTCGGCAAGGATCCGAAAATCGGACGCGTCGTTGCGATCAAGACCATGGCGCTTTCCCAGCAATTCGAGGCGGACGAGCTCGCCGAGGTCAAGGAGCGGTTTTTCCGCGAAGCCGAAACCGCCGGGCGCCTGAGCCATCCGAACATCGTGACGATTTTCGACGCGGGCGAAGAGCACGACCTGTGCTACATCGCGATGGAACTCCTGAAAGGCCAAGACCTGGTGCCGTTCACCAAACCAGGCAGCACCCTCTCGGCCGACAAGGTCATCTCGATCGTGGCCAGGGTGGCCGACGCGCTCGGCTACGCGCACAAGCAGAACGTGGTACACCGGGACGTGAAGCCGGCCAACGTCATGTACGAACCTGAAAACGACATCGTCAAGGTGACCGATTTCGGAATTGCCCGCATTACCGATTCGTCCAGGACCAAAACCGGAATGGTGCTCGGTACGCCGTCCTACATGTCGCCGGAACAGCTCCAGGGCAAGAAGATCGACGGGCGCAGCGATCTGTTCTCGCTGGCGGTAAGCCTGTATCAGCTTGTTTGCGGCAAACTACCGTTCGAGGGAGATTCGATGGCGCAACTCATGTACAGGATTGCCAATGAGCACGCGCCGGATATCCTGCAGTACCAGCCGTCCCTGCCGCCGGCCCTAGTCGCCTTCCTGGACAAGGCAATGTCCAAGGACGCGGGCGAGCGTTACCAGACGGGCGAGGAATTCGCGAGCACACTGCGAGGTGCTGTGGGGGGTCCTTCCGCTACGGCGATCGGCGCCGGGGTCGACATCAGCCTGTGAGCTTCGTTGAAACATCATGACTTTGTCGGGAGCGCTTGAAGTCGCGGGGTGTACCGATCCCGGAATGGTCAGGTCCCATAACGAGGACTCGATCGCGTCGGATGGGGACCAGGGCCTCGTCGTGCTGGCCGACGGCATGGGGGGATATAACGCGGGCGAGGTGGCAAGCGGCATGGCCACCACGGTGATCATTACCGAGCTGCAGCAGTTGTTGGTGAAGAGACTCCCGTACGAGATTGACGCGCACAGCGGCCAGCTGGTCGCACATCAGCTGTTGCACGAACAGATCGCCAAAGCGAACACGTCGATCTACCAGGCCGCACAGAGCCAGCCCCAGTATGCCGGCATGGGAACGACCTTGGTCGTGGCCCTGTTCTACGACAACAAGATGACCGTCGCGCACATCGGGGATTCGCGGCTGTACCGGCTGCGCGGCGGTGAGCTCCGGCAGGTGACCAAGGACCATTCGCTTCTCCAAGAGCAGATCGACAGCGGCGTGATCACGCCGCAACAGGCCCGGCAGTCGCAGAACAAGAACCTGGTTACGCGCGCGCTCGGTATCGATCCAATCGTGGAAGCTGAGATCCACGACTACGACACGAAGCCGGAGGACATTTATCTGCTCTGTTCGGACGGCCTTTGTGATATGGTGAGCGACGACGATATCGGCCTGGCGCTGCAGACGCTCAGCTCCAACCTGAAACTGTGTGCGCAGCACTTGGTGCAAACGGCCAATGACAACGGGGGCCGAGACAATATTTCGGTGATACTGGTCCGGGTGCTGCGTGACTACCCCGCGCCGCGCAGCATCGTGGGCAAGATGATGAGCTGGTTCAAATAGTTTGAGCAGAGGGATACTGCTATGGCGAAGCTGATACTCAGTATGGACAACCTGGTCCTCAAGGAAATTGCTCTGACCAAGGAACGTACCACCATCGGCCGCAAGCCGCATAACGACATCCAGATCGACAATCTGGCAGTAAGCGGGGAACATGCCGTCATCGTCACCATTCTGCAGGACTCCTTTCTCGAGGATCTCGGCAGTACCAACGGCACCGTGGTCAACGGCCAGCCGATCAAAAAGCACTTCCTGCAGAACAGCGACATCATCGAGCTTGGTAAATACAAACTGAAGTACGTGAACGAGACCGTGGCGGGGCAGGCCAAGGCGGCGGATTTCGAAAAAACCATGGTGCTTCGCCCCAGTTCGGTGAGGGCCGCTACTCTCTCGGCTGCCCCCGCCGCTGCTGCTGCGCCTCCTGTGGCGGCTCCTGTGGCGGCTCCCGTGGTGGCGGCGGCTGCTGCGGCTGGCGCCAAAAATTTCGGTGACACTGTCGCAGGTCAAAGTGCGACGGCCCCGCCCGTCGCGCCACCCAAGCCGGCGCCCGCTCCGCAAAAAAATGCCGCGCTGCAGCTTCTCTCGGGTGCCAACGCCGGCAAGGAGCTCGATCTCACCAAGCCGCTCACGACGCTCGGCAAACCCGGCGTCCAAGTGGCCGTCATCACGCGTCGGCCTCAGGGCTTTTTCATCACCCACGTAGAGGGCGCAAGCTTTCCGGTCGTAAACGGCAAGACCCTCGACGCCCAGGCGCACTCTTTGAATGACCATGACGTGATCGAACTTGCCGGGGTCAAGATGGAATTCTTCCTGAAGACCTGAGCCTCGGGTCCTCAGAGGCCGGCCCGGGGGAGGAAGACTGAAGCAGCACATCGTCCGGATCGCGCTCGGCCTGCTGGTAGTGCTGGCGTTCGTCGGCCACGCTGCAACGTTCTACAAGATCGGCTTCATTACCCGGCTCGAAAACATCATCTACGACTACCGGCTGCGGTTGACCATGCCGGGCACGGTCGACGATCGGGTGGTCATACTGGACATCGACGAACGCAGCCTCGACCCTCGCGCGCTCGGTCGCTGGCCCTGGAGCCGCGACAAGATAGTCGGGTTGCTGCAAAAGCTCCTCGACAAGTACGGTGTGGTGCTCATCGGGTTCGACGTCGTGTTTGCCGAGCCCGACGAGAGCTCCGGCCTGCCGGTGCTCGAGAAGCTGGCCAAGACCCGGCTGAAGGACATCGGGCCGTTCCAGTCGGCACTGAAGGAGTTGCGCCCGGGGCTTGACTACGACGCCATATTTGCCAATTTTCTTCGCGGCCGGCCAGTGGTTCTCGGCTACTATTTCAATAGCAACGACGATGCGGTGGAAAGCGGGGCTCTGCCGGAGCCCGTGCTTCCGCCCGGTACTTTTGGCAACAGGAAAATTCGTTTTGCGATTTGGAAAGGCTACGGCGCCAACCTGCCTGAGTTTCAAACCGGCGCGGCCAACGCTGGACATTTCAACCCGCTGGTGGATGATGACGGCGTGTCGCGGCGTGTGCCGATGCTGATGGAATACAAGGGCGGGTACTACGAAGCATTTTCTCTCGCAATCGTTCGGCTGTACTTGGGGATGCAAGATGCCGTACGCAACAACAAGACGGCGCTCACTCTCCCGAAGGTCCTTACAGGCAGTGCACCCGAGCCCTTTATCAAGGGAAGCTACACGGGGTTGGAGTGGCTGGAAGTGGGAAAGCTCAGGATTCCGGTCGACGACGAGGTCGCTGCGCTCGTGCCTTATCGCGGTCCGCGCGGCAGCTTTCCGTATTTTTCGCTCGCCGACGTCTGGTTCGACAAAGTCCCGGTGGAAAGGTTGAAAGGCAGGATTGCGCTAATCGGCACGTCGGCGCCCTCTCTGGTCGATCTTCGCTCAGCCCCGGTCGACAGCGTCTATCCCGGGGTCGAGATTCACGCCAACCTCGTTGCGGGGATGCTCGACGGCAAACTCAAGCACAAACCGGCTTACATTCTCGGAGCGGAGGTCCTGCTTCTTGCGCTCGGCGGCGTCGTGCTTACCTTGCTCATCCCGATGCTGGCACCGCTTTGGGCTAGCGCCGCCACGGTGACCGGAATGGCGCTCATTACCTTGTTGGACATTGGGGTGTGGTCGTATGCCGGATTGGTGCTGCCGCTTGCCGCCTCGGTGCTTATGACAGTGACCCTGTACACGGTCAACATGGCTTACGGTTACTTTGTCGAGACGCGCTCCAAGCGCCAGTTCACCGAGCTTTTCGGGCAGTACGTACCGCCCGAACTCGTCGGCATCATGGCCGAGGACCCCGAGCAGTACACCATGGCGCCGAAGAGTACCGATCTCACGATATTATTTTCCGATGTGCGCGGCTTCACCAGCATATCGGAAGCGCTGAGTCCCGAGCACCTGCGCGAATACATCAATGAGTACCTCACGGACATGAGCAATATCATCCGGGGTAAGTACCGCGGCACGCTCGACAAGTACATCGGCGACGCGATTATGGCTTTCTGGAATGCTCCGGTGGAAGACAAAGATCACCCGCGCAATGGGGTTCTTGCAGCCCTTGAGATGCTGCGCGAGTGCGGCACGCTGAATGAAAAATTCATCGCACGCGGCTGGCCGACCCTCAAAATCGGCATTGGCGTGAACTCCGGAAACGTCCGGGTCGGGGACATGGGATCGAAGGAGCGCAGGGCGTATACCGCGATGGGAGATGCCGTAAACGTCGCTTCCCGTCTGGAAGGACGAACCAAGTACTACGGCGTGGGGATACTCGTTGGGGAGGCAACCCGGACGCTTGTGAAGGACGTGGTTTTTAAGGAGATCGACAAGGTCAAGGTCAAGGGCAAGGACGAGGCAATCACGATCTACGAGCCCCTGGGACTGGAGGCCGAGGTCGAAAAAAAAGTTCTGGACGAGCTTAAGCTATGGCATCAGACGATCAGGTTGTACCGCTCCCGCCAGTGGGATCAGGTGGAAGTGAATTTGCTCAATCTTCATCGCATGAATCCGGGATGCGCTCTCTACGAGCTCTACGCGAAGGAAGCAGCGGGTAAGCGCCGAAACCCCCCGCCGGCCGAATGGGACGGCGTGACCGTGTTCGACGAGAAATAGCGGCGGGCGCCGGTCCATGAAGCTGCGAATCCTGGGGTGCAGCGGCGGGATAGGAGGCCGGCACTTGCGCACCACGTCAATGCTCCTCGACAACGACATTCTCATCGACGCGGGGACAGGGGTCGCCGACCTTTCGCTCACCGAGCTCTCTCTCATCGATCCCATCTTTCTCACGCACTCGCACCTCGATCACGTCGCGAGCATTCCGTTCATGGTCGATACCGTCGGAGGGATGCGTGACCAGCCGCTCACGCTTTGGGCCGTTCCCGGAACGCTGGAGATCTTGCGCAATCACATCTTCAACTGGAGAATCTGGCCCGATTTCGCGCAGATCCCGAGCCCCGAAAAACCCTTCCTTCGATACCGCGAGATCCAGGTCGGTGATACAGTCGAGCTGAAAAAGCGCAAGCTCACGGCGCTACCGGCAAATCATGTCGTGCCGGCAGTCGGTTATCAGCTCGATTCCGGCAAGGAGAGTCTGGTGTTTACCGGCGATACGACAACCAACGACCCCCTTTGGGCGGCGGTCAACAAAATCTCCAACCTGAAGTATCTGATCATCGAGACCGCTTTTTGCAACCGGGAGAGGGAGTTGGCGGTCATTTCGAAGCACCTTTGTCCGAGCATGCTCGCCGAAGAGCTCGCAAAACTCGAACGCAGCGCGGAGATCTATATCACGCACCTGAAGCCCGGCGAAATCGAGCTCACTATGCAGGAAATCGAGGAGGACGCGGGTCAATTTCGGCCGCGCATGCTGCAAAACAATCAAGTTTTCGAGTTTTGAGGGGAAGACGCGGAACCGTCCGTGGTGAGCGAGGAACACGCGATGTGCGCAACCAGAGTACGCATCGAAATGTTGAAAGCTCTTGAACCTGTCGCTTCGCTGCCCGAAGCACGGCTCCACGAACTCGTCGGTCTCTGTCACGTGGAGACCGCGAGCAAGAATTCGAATCCTTTTCTCGTGCGCGGCATCGCGGACCAGGCGGTTTACCTCCTGCGTGGAGAGCTGGTGCTTACCTATCCGGATGGTTCTTCGAAAGTTCTGGTAGGCGGCTCCGAGCGTTCACGATATCCGCTAGGTCGCCGGGGCGAGGTTTTCACCAGCGTCAAGGCGATTACCGACATTGAGCTGATGCGTATCGACGACGATCTTCTCGACGTCATGGCAACCTGGGATGAAGCTGCGTCCGCCGGCCACTCGGAAAAACGGAAGAAGGCCGAGGACGAGGGGAGTTCACTCGCCAACTGGACCCTCATGTCCGGAATGTTCAGCGTCAGTAGCCTCAAATACGGCGAGTTCTCGCGACTGCCGCCGGCTCACATCAACGAGGTGCTGCGCCGCTTCGAGCGCATCAACGTCAAGAAGGGCGACGCGGTGATTCGCGAGGGCGCTGAAGGGGATTTCTACTTCGTGATCGAAACCGGCCGGTGCAAGGTAGAACGGATGATCGGAGGAGTCTCGATGCTGCTTGCAGAGCTGAAGAGCGGCGACGCGTTCGGCGAGGAAGCACTGGTGTCGGAAGCCAGGCGCAACGCCACCGTTACGATGAAAACAGACGGGATGCTCCTGCGGCTATCAAGGAAGGAATTTGCCGAGCTCCTCCGGGAACCGCTGCTGCACCGCATATCGGCAGAGGAGGCGCGCGACAAGATCGCCAATGGAGCCCAGTGGATCGATGTGCGTTACCCGTCGGAATATCAATATGACAAGCTTGCGGGTGCCATCAATATTCCTCTGTCGGAAATTCGCAACGCTTTCGGCGTGCTGGACAAAGGGAAAGAATACGTCCTCTATTGCCAGAGCGGGCGACGCAGCGCCGCCGCGGCATTTCTCCTCGCTCAGCGCGGGTACCGCGCGTTCCTGCTCGCGGGCGGGCTCTGGGGGGAAACGAAGCGCGGAGCATGAAGGGACGGGAAAAGCCTCAGCGTGCTGAACTTGCCCTGAAGCGCCAGCCCGCTTGTAGTGCATTAGTACGGGAAAACGCTTCGCTTGGGTCAGCCACGCGGGCTGAACGGTGGTAAAGTAATTGATTATCGGGATATTTCGCGGTGATGAACCTTAAGGTGGATTGCCTATGAGCGCGGTATTGCAAACGCATCCGGGCGCGGCCTCTGACGTCAACAGCAGGCTGACGTTTCAGAAGAACCTCCAGACCGTCACCAACAAGATCCACGCTACGAGCAACGTGGACGAAATCATGCTGGAAGTCAGCGCCGACATTTGCACCCTCTTCAACGCCGACCGGCTGACGATCTATACCGTGGGCGAGGACAGACAGACCATCGTCTCCAAGGTCAAGACCGGCCTGAATTCCTTCAAGGACCTGAAACTGCCAATCGCCGAACACTCGATCGCGGGCTACGTCGGATTGTCGAAGAGGATGCTCAACCTGAAGGACGTCTACGATGAGGGTGAGCTCAAGTCGCACAACCCGAACCTGCGCTTCCTGCAGGAAGTCGACAAGCGCACCGGTTATCGCACCAAGCAGATGCTAGTCGCGCCCGTTGCGGAGCCGGGCAGCAGCGAACTCGTCGGCGTGGTCCAATTGATAAACAACAGAGCCGGCATGCCGTTCGGACAGCTTGCGGAGGAGGGAGTGGCGGAGCTCTGCCAGACGCTGGCCATCGCGCTCAAGCAGCGCCAGAAGCCGCAGGTCCTCAAGACAAAATACGACTTTCTGGTGAGCGATGCCGTGATCTCGGCCGCGGAGTTCGAGCTCGCAGCCCGGTCGGCACGCAAGAAGGCCGTCGACGTCGAAACGGTGCTGATCGAAGAGTTCCAGGTCAAGGTTCCGGCGATTGGCGCGGCCCTTGCGAAGTTTTTCGGGGTGCCGTACGAAACGTTCAAGCCCGATCGCATCAAACCGATGGATCTGCTGAAAAACCTAAAACGCGATTACGTCGAATCCAACCAGTGGGTACCGATCGAGGAAGCGAAAGAAGGTTTGGTCATCCTTTGCCTTGACCCCGAGAGGGTGAAGAGTTCCAGAATTGTCCAGAATGTCTTTCCTTCGCGCAAGCTCGCGTATCGAGTCACGACTCTCAAGGAGTTCAGGGAAACGCTCAAGGCGTTCTACGGGGCGGAAGCCGCCGACACGGGCGACATCGGCGATATGCTCTCGGGCCTCGAAGAGGACGAGGTCGCTGTCGAGGTGGGCGGTGAGGACGATGTGTCCGCGGCGGCCGACAACGAGCTGGTCAAGCTGGTCAACAAGATCATCATCGATGCGTACAACCAGGGAGCGTCCGACATCCACATCGAGCCCTACCCCGGCAAAGGCAAGACCGAGATCCGGTTGAGGAAAGACGGGACGCTGGTTCCCTACATCGAGGTCCCGGGTTCGTACCGAAACGCCCTCGTGGCGCGCATCAAGATCATGTGCGACCTCGACATTTCCGAGAAGCGCAAACCGCAGGACGGGAAAATCAAATTCAAGAAATTCGGCCCGCTCGACATCGAACTGCGCGTGGCGACGATCCCATCGCAGGGCGGCGTCGAAGATATAGTCATGCGTATTCTCTCGGCGGGGGAGCCCATCCCTTTGGAAAAGCTTGGCCTGTCGCCTTCGAACCTGCCGAAGCTCAAAGACACGGTGAGCAAGCCCTACGGCCTGTTCTTCTGCTGCGGCCCGACCGGCTCGGGCAAGACGACGACGCTCCACTCGATACTGGGCTTCCTCAACACGCCAGACACCAAGATCTGGACAGCGGAGGATCCGGTCGAAATCACGCAGAAGGGCTTGCGTCAGGTCCAAGTCAACAAAAAGGCCGGCCTCGATTTCGCGGTTGTGATGAGGTCGTTCCTGCGCGCCGACCCGGACATCATCATGGTCGGCGAGATGCGCGACAAGGAAACCACCGGCACGGGTATCGAGGCCTCGCTGACGGGCCACCTCGTGTTCGCCACCTTGCACACGAACAGCGCGCCGGAGTCGATCACCCGGCTGCTCGACATGGGCATGGATCCGTTCAACTTTTCCGACGCGCTGCTCGGGGTCCTCGCGCAGCGGCTGGCCAAGCGTCTGTGCGCCAAATGCAAGCAGACTTACGTGCCCGGCGCAGACGAGATGAAGCACATTCTCCAGGAGTACTGCTCCGAGCTGCTCAACACCGGAACGTTCAAGAAGGACGCCAAGTCCGCTTACGAGAATGTCTACAGGGATTTGGCAAGGAGCTATGCCGGCGACAAAGGCCAGTTCGTCCTCTATAGGGCCAAGGGCTGCGAGGCCTGCAGCAATACCGGCTACAAAGGCCGGGTCGGACTGCATGAGCTGCTGATCGCCTCCGATACCATCAAGAAGCTCATCCAGGAACACGCCCGTGTCACGGAAATCCTTGCGGTCTGTCTCGAGGAAGGTATGCGAACCTTAAAGATGGACGGGATCGAAAAAGTACTTCAGGGAATTACCGATATGCCGCAGGTGCGCGCGGTCTGCATCAAGTAGTGGCTCGCCCCACGCCGGCCACCGCCCAGACCGGGGGATTGTCCTTGGAGACCGTTGAAGATCTGTTTCGCCGCCTCGAACAGCTCAACGAGATAGGGGCGGCGCTGTCTCAGGAAAAGGACATCGACCACCTGCTCGAGAAAATCCTCCTTGCGGCTAAGGCGGTTACGCGCGCTGCCGGCGGCACCTTATACGTGCTGGAGCCCTCCGACGAAGGACCCCAGCTCAGGTTTGCGATCATGCGAAACGAGGCTATGGGCATCGCGATGGGCGGCACCACCGGCAACCCGATACCGTTCTATCCGGTGCACCTCTACGGAAAGGACGGAACACCCAACAACCAGATGGTCGCCGCTTACACCGCTTTGACGGGCAAGACGGTGAATATCGTCGATGCGTATACGGAGGAGGGGTTCGATTTCTCCGGAACGCGCAATTTCGACAAGAAGACCGGATACCGCTCAAAGGCGTTCCTCACCGTGCCGATGAAGAACCACGAGAGCGAAATAATCGGCGTGCTTCAGCTCATCAACAGCATAGATCCGGCGACGAACGAGATCGGGCCTTTCTCGCATTCGGACCAGCGCTTGGCGGAATCGCTTGCATCTCAGGCCGCCATCGCGCTCACCAATCGGCATCTCATAAATCAATTGGAGGAGCTGTTCGAGTCTTTCATCGAGCTCATCAACACCGCGATCGATGAGAAATCCCCTTACACCGGTGGGCACTGCCAACGAGTCCCGGTGCTCACCATGATGCTTGCCGAAGCCGTCAACGAAACCAATGAAGGACCGCTCCGAGATTTCAACATGAGCGACAAGGACCGTTACGAGCTAAAGATAGCCGGGCTGCTGCATGACTGCGGGAAGGTGACAACTCCCGTGCACGTAGTGGACAAGGCGACCAAGCTGGAAACGATCTTCGACCGAATCAATCTCGTAGACACGCGTTTCGAAGTGCTGAAGCGCGATTTGGAAATACAGACGTTGAAACAAAAGATCGAACTCTTGCGCCGGTCGGGGCTGGACGAGGTTCGTGCGCGAGAGCGGCTGGCGCAAATCGATCAGACGTCACGGGACGGATTGCGTCAGCTCGACAGCGACCGCGAATTCCTGCGCCACTGCAACGTCGGTGGAGAAGTCATGTCGCCGGAGGTGCGCGAACGCGTGAATCTCATCGGGACCGGCTATAAGTGGATCGACGTCTCGGGCGGGACAGCCGATTTCCTCACCGAGGACGAGATCAGGAATCTCACGATCGCCCGCGGCACGCTCACGAGCGAGGAACGTGAGACGATCAATCATCACATCGTCGCTACCATCAAGATGTTGGAAGCGCTGCCGTGGCCGAAGCACCTGCGTAACGTGCCGGAGTATGCTGGGGGTCACCACGAGCGCATGGACGGGAAGGGTTATCCTCGTGGACTGAAGCGAGAGCAGATGTCGGTGCAAGCGAGGGTCATGGGGATCGCCGACATTTTCGAGGCGCTGACCGCCAAGGACAGGCCCTACAAGCGCGGCAAAACGCTTTCCGAATCGCTGAAGATCCTCGGAAACTTCAGGCTGAACGGGCACATCGACCCGGACTTGTTCGACATATTTGTCCGCAAGAAGATCTATCTCCGCTACGCCGAGCAATTTCTCGATCCGGATCAGATCGACGAGATCGACGAAAGCAAAATACCCGGATTTGCTGCTGATCCCGCCTGACCCAACATCCGTCGCCGGGTTGGCACCGCTTTGAGATTCTATCGATGATGGCAATTTTTCAGTGGTTCGATACGGAGGAAATCGACGAGTTTGCGCTCTCGATCGCCGCGGAACTAGTCAAGCGCTCCCCCCCCTCAGGTCTGGATGCGCACGATGAGAAGACGTCCAAGAGGCTGAGAAATACGCATCACGCGGTCTTCTCCCGTGCCGAGCAATTTGCGCGTACGCACAAACTCAACCTCTATAAGAAAGCCCGCCTGGGCAATCAATTCCGATGGGCGCTGAAGGAGGCCGGATACCCCAAGGCGTTCGTCGAGACGTGGACCTACGAACTGATCACGCTGGTTGCGCTCAAATCGACGGCTCCTCGCGAACCGGGTCGTTGAACGTATGCACAGATGGCTGTTCGGGTCCCGCAAGGGGGCAGCAGAAGAGCTCCCGACTCCGGGCCCGTCGGGCGGGGGCGCCGAAGATCCCCTCGTCGCCGCTTCACGCAAGCTGGGCGCTGCCCTGCAGCACCATCAGGCAGGACGTCTGTCGGAAGCGGAAGCGGCTTACGGTGAAATTCTGTCGATAGATCCGGACAACATCGATGCACTCCACTTCTTGGGCGTCATCTCCCACCAGCGGGGCGAGCATGGACGGGCTGCTGAGCTGATATCGCGGGCGCTCTCGCGCAATCCTTCGAATCCGCCCGCGCACAACAATCTCGGCAATACTTTGGGCGCGCAAGGAAAGCTCAACGAAGCCGTCGTCTGTTACCTGAACGCTCTGGCGCTCGACCCCGACTATGTCGACGCACTCCTCAATCTGGGTGCCGCCCTCAGGGCGCAGGGCAAGCCGGATAGAGCCGTTGCTTGCTACAAGAGGGCTCTGGCCCTCGCACCCCATGCTGCTGCGGCCAACGCCGGGCTGCAGGATGTGCTCAGGGATCAAAGCAATGTCGATAAAACTGCCGTCCACCATGACAAAGCGCCGACCCTTGAGCCCGAATCCTGCGAATGGCACTTTAATCAGGGGAATTCCTACAAAGATCGGGCCCAATGGGATGAAGCTGTCGCCAGTTACGAAAAAGCCTTGTCGCTGGCTCCCGACTTTTCCCCGGCATATGTCAATTTGGGCAACGTGCTCAACGTCCAAGGCAAGCCGGACCAGGCAATTGCCTGCTACCGAAAGGCCCTCGTGGTCGAGCCTGACCTGCTCGAAGCGCATTACAACCTCGCGGATGTCCTGCGGGATCAAAACAGACTGAATGAGGCGATTCCTTGCTACGAAAAGGTCCTTGCGCTCCGGCCCGACCTCCCCGAAGCGCACTACGGCCTGAGTCACGTTTTCAGGAACCAGGGTCGATTGAACGAAGTGCTCGACTGCCATAAGAAGGCGCTTTCGCTCGATCCCGGGTACGTCGAGGCGCGCTGGGGGCTTGCGATGTCGCAAATACCAAAAATGTTTGGGACGGACGCCGATCCCATGAAGTGCAGAACCGCCTTTGCCGCGCAGCTGGATGAGCTGGAACGCTGGTTTGACGGGACTCGGAACGCAGAGGGTTTCAAGGCGGTGGGCAGCCAGCAACCGTTTCCGCTGGCGTACCAGGAAGAAAACAATCGTAGTCTGCTCAAGCGCTACGGAGATCTCTGCGCACGATTGATGAGGGAGTGGTTCGAACGGCAGGACTTTGTCGTTCCCGGAAGACGTAGCTCCGACGGCGTCATCCGTGTCGGGATCGCTTCACAGTACTTTTGGAATCACTCGGTCTGGAAAGCCATCGTCAGGGGGTGGTTCGAGAAAATCGATCGCGAGCGCTTCGCCCTCTACGCGTTTTATTTCGGGGTTCGTCAAGACGAGGAGACCCTTCTCGCGAAATCTTACGCGGCGCGTTTCGAGCAGGAAGCAAAACCCCTGCGGCAGTGGGTGCAGAGCATCATCGACCGGCAGCTGGACGTGCTGATCTATCCTGAGATCGGAATGGATCCGATGTCGGTAAAGCTGGCGAGTTTACGCCTTGCGCCGGTGCAGGTGGCGACGTGGGGACATCCCGAGACGACCGGGCTGCCGACGATCGATTACTATTTGTCCGCGGAAGAATTGGAGCCCCCCCGTGCGCAGGAGAACTACACGGAACAGCTCATTACCTTGCCCAATCTGGGGTGTTTCTATCGGCCCTGGGGAGGTGAAGCGATCCGTCTCGACTTGGGCAAGCTGGGCATCGATCCCCGGTCTCCGCTTCTTCTTTGCCCCGGCATGCCATTCAAATACGCACGTCAACACGATTGGGTTTTTGCCGAAATCGCCCGCAGGTTGGGCCGGTGTCAGTTCGTTTTCTTCATACCGGAGGTGACCAATCTGGCGGAAGCATTGCGGCAGCGACTTGAAGCCGTTTTCGCCCAATACGGCCTGAACTTCGATGAATACGTGATCTTCATTCCCTGGCTGAACGGCCCGGCGTTTGACGGACTGCTCGAGCGTGCCGATGTTTTCCTGGACACCATCGGCTTCTCCGGCTTCAACACCGCAATGCAAGCGGTGGAGCAAGGGACCCCGATCGTGACTCGGGAAGGGCGGTTTCTGCGCGGCAGGCTGGCGAGCGGCATCCTGAGGCGGATGGGACTACAGGAGCTGATAGCCGGATCGGAGGAAGACTACATTTCGCTTGCGGTCAAACTCATCCGGGACGGTGAATATCGCGATCGCGTCCGCAAGCGCATCGAAACGGAGCGCCATGTTCTTTTTGAAGACATGGCGCCGATACGCGCCTTGGAGAACTTCCTGGTCAAGGTGGCGAAGTGACGCTGGAACGGAAGTCCAGTGGGCGTAACATCCCGGTGACGTTCAGCGTCAGACTGTGCCGCATTTTGGATCGAAGCCCCTTTTCCCATGGCTTGAATCAGGCTCAATAAATGATATTAAATATAATAAAAACAATGTAGTATGTCTATCGATCCAGAAGCGGCACGCGACTTGCTGCTACCCACCCGAGCGCCATCCGGCGTGTTAAGAAGGAGTATCCATGAGAGCGATACAGAAGGGCTTTACCTTGATCGAGTTGATGATCGTGGTTGCGATCATCGGCATTCTGGCCGCAGTAGCACTCCCGGCGTACCAGGACTACAGCAACCGGGCGAAGATATCCGAAGTGATCTT
>Ga0193733_1000123_pt1 | contig 28284 bp, 23 predicted proteins | sample U1s2metaG_FD_145076 | JGI IMG/M metagenome (GOLD analysis project Ga0193733, IMG submission 145076) | Soil microbial communities from a riparian zone of the East river system, Colorado, United States - U1s2 | ecosystem: Environmental > Terrestrial > Soil > Riparian zone | place: USA: East River...
GGTCATTGAGAATCTCAACCCACAAAGACCAAAGCGGACTAGGGCCTCACCGGCAACACAAGGTGAAAGACTGAGCCGCATCCAAGCTGGCTGGTGACACCGATCTTGCCGCCGTGAGCTTCGACGATTGCCTTTACGATGGCCAGTCCCATACCGGTGCCTTGCACGCGGTAGCGCTGATTCTTGCCGCGATAGAACTTGTCGAAGATCAGGCCTTGTTCCATGTCGTCAATGCCGGCACCCTGATCGGCCACGCTCAGCTCGAGGCTCGTGTCTTTCATTTCAGCGGTTATGCGGATAGGGGAGTCGGGCGCTGAGTATTTGGAGGCATTTTCCAACAATTGGACCAGGACCTCTTTCATGCGGCCTGCGTCGAGCAGTGCTGTGATGTCGTCGGGTACACGAATTTCGACCGGGTGCTTGGCCATGGCCTGTTTCACGTCTTGGACGGCCGCCTGTACGAGGTCGATGACGCGGCCGGCCTCAAGATCGAGCTGGAATTCGTGCGACTCAAGCTGGGCGACCTCGGCTGCCTCGCCGACCAGACGGTTCAGGCGATCACTTTCTTCATTGATGACGGTCATCAGTTCGTGACGGTCGTCCCCGCTCAGACCTGTATTGGACATCAGGCTCGTGATCGATGCTTTGATCGAAGTGAGAGGAGTTCGAAACTCGTGAGTTACCGAATCCAGGATGGCGGATCGCAGTTTCTCTCCTTCGCGTGTAGCCTCAGAACGGCTTAGGGTCTCCACTGCGCTGGCGCGCTCGACGGCGATCGCGATCAGGCTTCCCATGGCGTCCAGCGTCTGCCGGGAGAGGTTGCCGACAACGCCGATGGCGCCCACCGTCCTAACGCCCATCTTGAGTGCAGCGAAACTCAGATTGCGCTGGCGGTCCATCACAGGCTCGCCGCGCGCGATGATGGACTTGAGCTGGTCGACCTCCAGATCCGGAGATTCGATTCCTGCGCGGTAAATGTTCCCCCTCTCCGGGAGATAGACGGCCGCGGCGGAAACGTCGAAAGACTCGATCACGTGGTGAGGGATGGCGTTCAGCAGTTGCAGAATGTTATCCGCCGTCAGCAATTGCTGACTGAAGCTATAGAGCCGCTCCAGTTCGCGGCGGCGGCCGATTGCTTCCTCCGTCTGCTTTCGCGCCCGGTCTGACAATTGGCTAGCAATTGCCGCGGTGGTGAGAAAGGCGAGCAGAGCGATCCAGTTTTGCGTGCCCGAAATCGAGAAGGTGCCAACGGGCGGAAGAAAGTAATAGTTGAATGCCGCGGTCGCGACGAAGGCGGTGAAAAGCGCGTAGCGCAAACCCCACAGAGCGGAGACGATCAGGACGAGCACCAGAAAGGTCAGAGCTACGGTAGTGGGGCTTACACGAAGAGCCCCGGTATAGAGATGGACGACAACGAACAGCACCGCGGCACAAGCTGCGAAGCGGGAAAAAATCCGGATTACCGACTGGCTCACGATCACCGATTGTAGCCGATATCGACAAATCGAACTCTGTCTAGGACAATGGTCGGCGATGGGCAAGACCCCAGAACAATGGCTTGAAGAAGCGACACCCGCGAAGAAGGGCGGCACGCTGAAGCTGTTTCTCGGCTATGCGCCGGGCGTGGGGAAGACCTTCAACATGTTGAGCGAAGCCATCCGGCGCAAGAGCCGCGGCGAAGATGTGGTCATCGGCGTGGTGGAGACGCACGGGCGTAGTGGAGTGGTTGAGCTTGCGTCAAAACTCGAAACTGTCCCGAGGAAGAAGATTGAATACAAAGGCACGGTGTTTGAGGAATTGGATCTCGATGGAATCCTGGCCCGCAAGCCGGCGGTGGTGGTGGTGGACGAGCTAGCGCACACCAACATTGAGGGCAGCAGGCACGGCAAGCGCTACGAAGATGTTCTGGAGCTGGTGGATGCTGACATTGACGTGCTCACGACCATGAACGTGCAGCACCTGGAGAGCGTGGCTCCCAGCGTGCAGAGGATCAGCGGCATCACCGTGCGTGAGACTGTCCCCGACTGGATAATGAAGCGAGTGCGGGAGGTGGTCATGGCCGACCTGACGCCGGAAGCGCTTCAGACCCGCATGCGGCGCGGCGATATTTACCCGCTGGACCGGGTGGAGAAGGCGCTTTCCAACTTTTTTCGCCCCGGGAACCTGATTGCGTTGCGCGAACTGGCTCTGCAGGAAGTTGCGCAGGAGGTTGACCGCAGTCTTGAAACCTACCTGGATCAGGAAGGCGGGGAACGCAAGCTCGGAGTCCGCGAAAGATTTGCCGTAGCCATTAGCTCTAATCCCGCAGCCCAGCAACTGATCGCCCGGGCGGCGCGAATGGCGAAGAGGTTGGACGGGGAACTGTACGTGGTGTATGTGGATATCGGAGTGGATGACAACGAGCCCAACCAGCGGACGCTGGCCGCGAACGTCCGCTTCGCCGAAGCGGTGGGCGCGCAGGTGGCCAGGTTGAAGTCTCCGACGGTGGCCAAGGCGGTGGCAGGATTTGTCAGAGAAAAACACATCACGCAGGTGGTTTTTGGCCATTCCGCAGTGAAAGGCTGGAAGCGATATCTTTACCTAAACGCCATCCACAAGTTTCTCCGAGACGCGCCACCGGTGGATGTACATATTGTCACGCAGCAGTCTTCCTAAGCAGGCCCAGTACACCAAAATGGCGGAAAAAAAACGCATTCTGGTTGTGGATGATGAACCGCAGATCGCTCGCGTTTTGCGGACCTCTCTCACCGGCAGCGGCTACGAAGTCCGCACCGCCAATGACGGTCACGGCGGTCTCCGGGCAGCTCGGGAGTGGCAGCCGGATCTGGTGGTCACCGATATTTCCATGCCCAACATGGACGGAGTTGAACTGTGCCGCCAGCTTCGTGCAGAGTCTAGCTTGCCCATCATCGTGCTATCCGTGAAAGGCGAAGAGAAGACCAAGGTAGAGGCGCTCGACGCAGGGGCGGACGACTATGTCACCAAGCCGGTGGGCATGGATGAACTGCTGGCGCGGGTGCGCCGAAACCTGGCGCGTACCCGAACCACAGACAGCTCGCAGCGCACCATCGCCATGGGGGACTTCACGATTGATGCGGACGTATTCCGGGTGACCTTGAAGGGCAGCGAAGTCCGGCTTACTCCCAAGGAATTCGAATTGTTGCTCTTTCTGGCAAGACACGCTGGCCGGGTAGTGACGCATCGAACCCTGCTTCTCGCCATCTGGGGCCCTAACAGTGTTGAACAGCCGGAACATCTGAGGGTGTTGGTGGCGCAACTCCGCAAGAAGATAGACGCCGAAAGTACACCCCACTACATCATCACGGAGCCCTGGGTAGGGTACCGCTTCGAACCAGCGGGAGAATTGTAGTTCCCGGCTCGATCCGTTCCCGTCATTGTTTCTCGCCATCCCGCGTCGGACCCGCAGGCGAGCGCGCGAGAGTAAGAACCAAGTCCCGATTGCTGGTTCCCGGTTGGCAGTCCGCCTCTGCAGAACGGACCGTCTCGTAGCACCCTGTTTTCATGGGCTTGCCAGAATCCTCTTAACAAATTCGCACCATTCCGATCTTTATAAACTTTTTACGCACTTCTTATACAAAAATTATGGCTCGAACTATCCAATGTAGTGAGAGACCACAATGCTTCAAGCGATCACAGTTACAAGCCCCGCGAGCCTCGCCGTGTTGACGGGCTGCTTTTTGGGAATCGGGTTCATGGTCCGCTTTTTTATCGCACTGGGCGGTGACGCAAGCAGGGTGCAGGAGGTGCACACGGTTGACGCAAGCCGGGCACACCGCGGTGTACCTGAAGCTGCCATGAATCCGGCCGACCACTTGGCCACAGGAGTGGTGAGAGTCACGACCGCCCTGGCTTCGAACCCCAGGGAAAATGGGCGCGCCGCGGTTTACCGCCCTCACCTCATTACCTCCGCCGGGTGGGCGGGGGCACGGGAGTCAGTGGCCGAACGCAAGCATCGTTGAAGCGGGCTGCGTTAGAGGTAGTGCGGCCTTGTAACCATTGGAGATGAACGACATGCGAGACATTATTTACGTAGCAGTTACGTTTGCTTTCTTTCTGATTTCCATCGCGTATGTGAAGTTCTGCGATCGCATCCGCTAAGGTGAACGCTTATGAATGCTGAATCGATCATCATGCTGGTCGTCTGCGGGGGATTGATGGTTTACCTGCTGTATGCGTTGTTGCGGCCGGAGAGGTTCTAGAAATGACAGCGAATGGGTGGTTGCAGATCATCGTCTACCTCGCCGTGATATTGGCGGTGACCAAGCCGGTGGGAATCTTCATGGCGCGGGTGTTCAACCGGGAGCGGACGTTTCTCGATCTCGTATTGCGGCCGGTTGAGCGCTTGTTGTACCGCCTGACTCTGGTGGACGAAGACCATGAGATGAAGTGGACGGAATACGCGGTCAGCATGCTGCTGTTTAGCGGCGTTTCCATGCTGGTGCTGTACCTGATCGAACGGCTACAGCAATGGCTGCCACTCAATCCCCAGAAGTTCGCGGGCGTGGTTCCTGACCTGGCTTTCAACACGGCGGCTTCTTTCACCACCAACACCAACTGGCAGAACTACGGCGGTGAAGCCACGATGAGCTATCTCACGCAGATGGCTGGTCTTGCGTATCACAACTTCGCTTCCGCCGCGGTGGGCATTGCGCTGGCGATCGCATTCATTCGCGGCATCGCGCGCCGGGAAAAGGAGACCATCGGCAATTTCTGGGTTGATCTAACCCGCACAACCCTCTGGGTACTGCTGCCGGCCTGCATCGTTTACGCATTGATCCTGGTGTCGCAAGGAGTGGTACAAAACTTCAGGCCTTACGACACGGCAAAGCTGGTCGAGCCGCAGCAGGTGCAGCGGGTGGGAACAGACGGGAAACCTGTGGTGGGCCAGGATGGCAAGCCGCTGATGGATACGGTGACCGATCAGGTGATCGCCCAGGGTCCGGTAGCATCGCAGGAAGCGATCAAGATGCTGGGCACCAACGGCGGCGGTTTTTTTAACGCCAACAGTGCCCATCCTTTCGAGAATCCCACACCGCTTAGCAATTATTTGCAGATGCTTTCCATTTTCGTGATTCCCGCCGGCCTGACTTATACGCTGGGCCGCATGACCGGGTCACAGCGCCATGGCTGGGCGGTCTGGGCGGCCATGGCGATCCTGTTTGTGGCGGGCGTGACTACCGCCTATTGGGCGGAGGCCAAGGGCAATCCGCTGCTTAAGGGAGTGGATCAGCGTGCCAGCCTCATGCAGTCTGGCGGCAACATGGAGGGCAAGGAAGTCCGTTTTGGCATTGCTGATTCCACGCTATTCGCCACCATCACGACCGACGCGAGCTGCGGCGCCATCAATGGCTGGCATGACTCCTACACTCCGCTGGGCGGGATGGTGCCTCTCGCCAACATCATGCTCAGTGAAACCGTATTTGGAGGCGTGGGCGCCGGCATGTACGGGATTCTGATCTATGTGGTGCTTTCCGTGTTCATCGCCGGACTCATGGTCGGCCGCACGCCGGAGTATCTGGGCAAGAAGATCGAGGCTTACGACGTGAAGATGGCCATGCTGGTAACTCTGGTTTTCCCGCTCGTCATCCTAACACTTGCGGGGATTTCCTCGGTGGCGGGATTCGGGACATCGAGCATTAGCAATTCTGGCCCACACGGACTCACCCAGATTCTATATGCCTTTACCTCGATGGCGGGCAACAACGGTTCCGCTTTCGGCGGATTGAGCGGGAACACGCTCTGGTACAACACCGCCGGGGGGATCACGATGCTGCTGGGTCGCTTTTTCATGATTCTTCCCATGCTGGCGATTGCCGGGAATCTGGCGAAGAAGAAATATGTTCCGCCATCGCTGGGCACGTTTCCGGTGACCACGCCCTTGTTCAGCGTGCTGCTCGCGGGGGTCATCGTAATCGTGGGGGCCTTGACGTTCTTCCCGGCATTGAGCCTGGGACCCATCCTTGAGCACCTGTTGATGCAAGCCGGCAAGACTTTCTGAGGAACTATGGCAGAAAAAAAGAGTAAGGCAATTTGGGACATGAAGATCGTGCAGGGCGCGATCTGGGACTCATTCGTGAAGTTGCACCCACGCAAGATGATGGGCAATCCGGTCATGTTCGTGGTGGAAGTGGGCAGCGTGGTCACAACCGTGCTCCTGTTGCGAGACGTAATTCGCCACCAGGGCGCGTTTGGTTTCAATCTGCAAATTACGCTCTGGCTGTGGTTCACGGTGCTCTTCGCGAATTTTGCCGAAGCCATGGCGGAAGGGCGCGGCAAGGCGCAGGCGGAAAGTCTGCGAAAAGCGAGGTCGGAAACCGTAGCGAATCGGGTATTGCCCGACGGCAAGATCGAAAAGATTGCCAGTTCGAAGCTGCGTTCTGGTGACGTAGTGAATGTTGCCGCCGGGGAGTTCATTCCGGGTGATGGCGAAATCGTAGAAGGGGTTGCGTCGGTAGACGAATCGGCGATCACCGGGGAATCTGCGCCCGTTATCCGCGAGGCGGGAGGAGACCGCTCGGCGGTGACTGGGGGTACGCGAGTGCTCTCCGACTACATCAAAATCAAGATTACCTCCAACCCCGGAGAGACATTCCTGGATCGCATGATCGCGTTGGTGGAGGGTGCCGAGCGCCAGAAGACGCCGAACGAAATTGCATTGAACATCCTGCTGGCTGGGCTGACGATTATCTTTCTGCTGGCTGTGGTGACGCTGCAACCCTTCGCCATGTACTCCGGAGCGCCGCAGGCGGTATTCGTGCTGGTGTCGCTGCTGGTCTGTCTGATTCCGACTACGATCGGAGGATTGCTTTCCGCGATTGGCATTGCCGGAATGGACCGATTGGTACAGCACAACGTGTTAGCCATGTCCGGACGGGCGGTAGAAGCTGCGGGCGATGTCAACACGCTTCTTTTGGATAAGACCGGTACTATCACCTTAGGAAATCGCCAAGCTGCGGAGTTTGTTTGCGCTGCGGGAGTTTCGGAGGCCCAATTGGCTGACGCGGCCCAGTTGTCATCGCTTCCGGATGAGACCCCAGAGGGCCGCTCCATCGTAGTACTGGCAAAAGAACGGTATGGCCTGCGCGGACGCGAACTGGCTTCGCACGAGGCGCATTTTGTCCCCTTCTCCGCCCAAACCAGAATGTCGGGCGTCAATCTGGATGGCCGCGAAATCCGCAAGGGTGCGTCGGACGCGATCGCAAAATATATTTCCGTGGTCAGCGGCAATGGCCTTCCTAAAGAAGTGCAAGCCAGCGTTGAACAAATCGCGCGCTCCGGCGGTACGCCGCTGGTAGTGTCCGAAAATCGCCGGGCGTTGGGCGTGATCTATCTCAAGGACATCGTCAAGGGCGGGATTCGCGAGCGCTTCAGTCAGCTTCGCTCCATGGGCATTCGCACCGTCATGATCACCGGCGACAACCCGCTCACTGCCGCGGCCATCGCTCGCGAGGCAGGCGTGGATGACTTCCTGGCTCAGGCCACTCCCAAAGAGAAAATGGATCTGATCCGCCGGGAGCAGGCTGACGGAAAGCTGGTTGCGATGACCGGGGATGGCACCAACGACGCCCCCGCGCTGGCTCAGGCTGATGTGGGGGTGGCCATGAACACGGGCACGCAGGCTGCGAAAGAAGCGGGAAACATGGTGGACCTGGATTCGAATCCCACCAAGTTGATTGAGATTGTCGAAATCGGCAAGCAACTGCTGATGACTCGCGGGGCGCTAACCACGTTTTCCATTGCCAACGACGTGGCCAAGTATTTCGCCATCATCCCGGCGATGTTTGCCGGAACGTTCCCGGTGCTGGCTACGCTCAACATCATGCAGTTGAAGACGCCACAATCGGCGATATTGTCCGCGGTTATTTTCAACGCGCTGATCATCGTTGCCCTGATTCCGCTGGCCTTACGCGGGGTAAAGTATCGCGCCATGGGCGCGGCAGCGCTGTTGCGCAATAACCTTCTGGTTTATGGCGTGGGCGGCATCATTATTCCGTTTATCGGAATCAAGTTGATCGACATGGTCATCACCCGCATTGGGATGGCCTGAACAGGATCGCTATGAAAAAGAATCTTCTGATTTCCGTGCTTATGACGCTGGTCACGACTGTCTTGCTCGGTCTGGTCTATCCCCTGGTGGTCACTGGACTGGCGCAGGTTTTCTTTCCGGAGAAAGCGAACGGGCAACTCGTACGGCGCAATGGAACCGTGATCGGCTCGCAGATCATTGCTCAGCCTTTTGTGGGGGCCGGTTACTTTCACCCGCGTCCCTCCGCAGCTGGCGCGAATGGCTATGATGCCAGCAATTCCGCCGGATCCAATCTGGGGCCGACCAATCAAAAACTCATTGATCGTGTGAATGCCGACGTCGCCAGCGCGCAGACGGAGAATCCGGGAAAACCAGTGCCCATTGATCTAGTCACAACTTCCGCCTCGGGGTTTGATCCCCACATCACGCCAGCGGCCGCGGAATTCCAGGTTCCGAGAGTGGCCAAAGCCCGCGGGATGAACGAGGAAGCGGTGCGGGCGCTGGTTGCCCAGCATACGCAAGGACGGCAATGGGGGTTCTTCGGCGAGCCTCGGGTCAACGTCCTGGAACTGAACCTGGCGCTTGATTCGCTTTCGAAACATGGCTGAGTGGTCTTTGCCGTTCAAGTCTTAACCAAAGCTCGACCTAGGGCGCGAAGCTGGGACGGCGCCCTCAATCGCAACGACATCGTCAACCGAGACCTCTCGATCGGGCAAAAATGACCCGCCAAGCTGTATCCTAAAAGCTCGGCGCCCCATTTTGAATCCTTCTAACCAAAGAGCAGAAGCGTGAGCCGCCTCACGCTCTTCGGATTGTTTGCGGTGACGGCAATGCTAATGTGCTACGCGTTCGAGAATCGCAGCCGATGGTTCATTCTGGCGTTCAGCCTAGCCTGCATGCTGGGCTCAGTTTACGGCTTTCTTCAGGGAGGCTGGCCGTTTGGACTGGTGGAGGCCATCTGGTCGCTGGTCGCTGGTCGCTGTGCGACGCTGGTGGGTGGCCGGAAAGCCGAGGTGAACCGACCTTTAATTTCCAATCAGGGAGGGTAGTTACGAATTCTTGCGGTTGAAACGGCAAAGACCCTGACTGGCACGGATCTTGCCACAGGAGAGAGCCATGGTCTCAAAAGCCCGTTCATAGCGAAATTCCGGCTTCAAGTATGGCTTTCTGGCCAAGGGTGGACGATCGCCGGTATTTTTCTCTTCGCTAACCTTCTTTTCAGTCATAAAGCGCGGCCAACAGGGTGTGCAGGGCTGTCACTGCATTCTCCCAAACAGAGTACCACCAATCCTGAGCCATGGTTGTTGCCAATTATGATGACGGCCAAAAGCTCCTGTCAGGCGGTCTTGTGCAAAGGACCGAAGAAAGCAGCGATATCGTTTGCCAGTAGTTCAGGCTCTTCGGCCGCAGCGAAGTGGCCCCCGCGCGGCATTTCGGTCCAGCGCTGAAGGTTGTATCCGCGTTCGATCCAGGCCCGTGGAGGGAACGGCGCCTCTTTGGGGAAATGCGCGACCGCGCACGGTACGCGCACTTGGTCGCCTGGCTTGAACTGAAGCGGCATCTTCTTAGACTCGTAGTAAAGGCGACAGGAGGAATGGATGGTTTCGGTCATCCAGTACAGAGTGATGTTGCTAAGCAACTCGTCTTTGCTGAAACGGCGTTCTATCTCGCCATCACAGTCCGCCCAGTCACGAAACTTCTCTACAATCCAAGCGGCCAGTGCTGCTGGAGAATCGTTCAGGCCGTAGGCGGCGGTTTGAGGGGTGTTTCGTTGCAGGTGCGCGTAGGCGCCGCGGTCAACGTACCACTGGTCCTGGTCGTCCAGAAATCCTTGTTCGATGTCGTCCAATTTCGCGCCAGGCTCAAGGTAAGGCTGGTAGGATCCGGGAATGTAGTTGAGATGGACGCCGAGCACGAGCTGGGGGTAGCGCAATCCTAGTATGGTGCTTACGGCAGCGCCGAAATCGCCTCCCTGCGCGGCAAAATGATCATAGCCCAGCGCGGCCATCAGCGCGGCCCAAAGCTCTGCAACACGAAATGTGTTCATGCCCCGCTTTGCGGGCCGGTTGGAAAAGCCAAAGCCAGGAAGCGAGGGAACCACCACATCGAATGAAACCTCAGGGTCGCCTCCGTGACTTGCCGGATCAGTGAGCAACGGAATGATCTTGATCATCTCGAGAAAAGATCCGGGCCAACCATGAGTAAGGATCAAAGGGATTGGCGCTGGTCCCTGGCCGCGCTCGTGAATGAAGTGAATCTTCGCGCCATCCAGAGTGCAGCGGTAGTGATGGAAAGCTGATAGCTTCCTGACCTCGGCCTTCCAGTCGAAATGGTCCTTCCAGTAGTCGCTGAGTGCTCGCATGAAGTCGAGATTGACACCGTATTCCCATCCGGAGCCAGAAATTTCATCGGGCCAGCGGGTTTGAGCAAGGCGGAAGCGGAGATCTTCCACGGCGGCGTCGGAGTAGGGAAGGGAGAACGGTTCTATGTTCATGGCAGTGACCCGTATACCTGGATTGGTAATTGTAGAAGATACGGTCTTCGGAAGAAGTCTTTCCTCGTTTAGCATGGAAGCGTGACCGAGCAGAAGCACTCCCGGCGAATTGGTTTGGCGCGCGCGCTTTCGAAACTCGGTTACTGCTCGCGTTCCGACGGGTTTGATCTTGTCCATGCCGGGCGAGTGCTACTAAATGGTGGCAGGTGCTGCAATCCCGAAGCGCCGGTCCGACTGGACAAAGACCGGATTGAAGTCGATGGGTTGCCGGTTGCAAGTGCTGCCAAAGTTTATCTCATGCTCAACAAGCGGCGCGGAACCATTACCACCGCCTCCGACGAAAGAGGGCGGCAGACGGTGTACGCATTTTTGGGAAATCATTTGCCATGGGTCGCGCCGGTCGGTCGCCTCGACAAGGCCAGCGAAGGTCTGCTGCTGTTGACCAACGATTCCGAATGGGCGGCGCGAGTGCTGGCGCCGGAAACACATTTGGACAAGACCTATCATGTGCAAATTGGAAAGGTCGCCGACAGAACGCTGCTGGATTCCCTCACCCGCGGAGTCGCATCCAAGGATGGCGACCTTCTTCGGGCGAGCAAGGTGTGCCTCCTGCGAGGTGGTGAGCGCAATACCTGGCTTGAAATTGTTCTGAATGAAGGCAAGAACCGCCACATCCGACGGATGCTCGAACAGCTTGAAACCGAAGTACTGCGGTTGGTGCGGGTTGGAATCGGACCGTTGCTTCTCGGGCAGCTTCCCAAGGGCGGCGTTCGACCGCTGACCGCCGGGGAGAAAGACGCGATCGATCAGGCGCTGCAAAAGCAGGGCGCGCCTGAGCCTGGCTCCTCCGCTATACACACCAATGTCTCCCCCTGACGTTTTGTGCCGAAGTCCAGCCGGCTATCTCACGATCCCCTGTGGAGTGCGGCTCAGAAACAGATGGTTCGAACCGGCTGGATGCACATCTTCCTGCGCATGTACTGGGCGAAGAAGATCCTGGAGTGGAGTCCGTCGCTGTCCGCCGCCTACCAGCAAGCGATTCAACTCAATGACCGCCGTACGGGGGGAATTCGATTCGAAGGGTTAGATTTCACACCCAAAACGGTGAACAATGAAGCAGAGGTGATCAGAGGGGGGGTGAACGCGCAACAGTTAAGCGCTCTCCGACATGAACCCGAGCTGAGCCAGCGCCTTGGCAGCAAGCTCAAGTATCTGGAGGTCCTCGAGAGTGAAATCCGGTCCAGCCGAGTCGAGATCGAAGCCCTTATGGCAGATCTGGACTACTCCGAGAACTTTGTCTACCTTGTCGAGCACGGGTGCTGACATCAGCTTATGGATGGTGGCGGGACGAAGCTCCTCGTCGCCTTCCCGGTACGTCTTGATGCTCTCAAAGATGCTGGCGTGCTTAACTCTGGTGAAGTTATTGAACAACTCAACTTTCTTGGTGACCGCGGTATGTGCTGCGACCGCGGAGGAACTCGAAATTGGGATTGACCCCGCAGTACTAAGCTCGCCCGGGAAAAGAAATCGTAAAAGTCCATTTTCGAGGCGCAACAGGGCGACTTCGGTGGGTCGCACACGGAAAATCTTGGCTAGTTCGGCGCAGCATGGCTCGGGACCGCCGGCATTCAAGAGCTTATTTTCCAGTGCCTTGCGATCAAGCGCGGGTGTTGCGGCGGCGGCGGAAGTGCCCGGACCCGAAATTCGATTGTTCTGTCCCATTCTCCGAAGCCTGCTTCCGAAGCGAGCACAGTTAAGGATATGCGCGCTGACTCCATGCTGACGGGCCGGAGGCATCCGTTCAAGTTACCGAGGTATCTTGCCATTTGATTGTTCTCAACCGCCTGGCTCTTGTGTCCATATGAATCTGCCAACGCTAGAGGCCGAGTATCCGGAAGGTAGGAGAAATACTGATGGCGATGGGGAGGCGGAAGCTTGGCTATCCCTTGGTGAGCGGGAAATTCCTTTCGCGCCAGCCGCGAATGCCGCCGTCCATGGAGAGTACGCAGGTGTACCCCATCTTCTGGAGATTGTCGGCGGCCAAGGCGGAGCGATACCCTCCTCCGCAGTACAGGACTAGCGGCGTGTTCAGATCCGGTGCGCGCTCCTCAATATCACGCTCGATGATCCCCTTGCCCAGATGAATCGCCCCCGGCAGATGGTCGCTGGCATATTCGCTCTCTTCGCGTACATCGAGCAGTAAGAACTTTTCGCCGCGGTCGAGCCGGGCCTTGACATCGTCAATGCTGACTTCCCGGATGCGATTTCTGGCATCTTCGACGATTTTCAGAAAGCGAGCGGAATGCTGGTGTGCCATGAGGTCCCCTCAATTATGGCGGAAAAGCCATTTTACGCAAAATCATACTGTGGGGGGGAAGGTGCTTGAGGATGGGTGAAATTCGTAAGCGTTTGTGGTCTTGGTATCGATCGCTACTCGGAATCTGCCGTGGCAACACCTTCGAACGAGAGCGGAACGTCCCGCGGCCGAGTTCAAAAACTTCTGCAGATCGGATTCCAGCTGCTGGCGGTCTTTTTCTTCGAGGTTGGCGAATTCGAAAGGCTGGAGACATCCTTGGGTGGCCCACATGGGAAACAGCATGCCAGCTTTGCTGCGTATGGTGCTATCGCCCACGTGAAACATTACCTCCACCTTGATTCCCTCATCCAGCGGCCTCTCGAGGTGGAGCAGGCCCCCCGTAAAAGAAAGCTGGTGCAGGCGCGCGCGGACTTCTCGTCCGCTGTCCAGTCGGAGCAGAGCCAGAACGGTGCCAGCGAGTTTGACCCGTGGGGCGCGCCGGGCCTTGTCAGCTCGTGTCGATCGGGGCATGATTTCCGTCCCACTATGCCACTGCTCGCCTCGGGAGTGGAGATTACGAAAGAGCGCGACCCTTGTGCAGCCTAGGTTCGTTTGGATTCACCATAAGCCCCCGTGTGAGCCTCAGGGCGCTGTCCTGGTTTACCAGGTGGCCAGGCGAGGATCGGCCGAAAGCGAGGGGAATCACGCTTTCTGGTAAGCCTCAGCCGATTACTGGAGTTACTTTACCCGGGTCCGGTGCAGTCGTAAGCTGCGATCTTATGGCGCTCAATGCTCTGCTGATGTGCCGGGAAGAAGAGGCCCTCCGGATACTGGGGAAAGCCCTGGAAAAGGTAGAGATGGAGCCGGAAGTCTGCCTTTCCGCGCCCGAGGCTTTGGACTTGACGGTGCTGCGCCTCTACTCGGCCCTCGTCTTGGACTTTGACCTGCCTGGCGCGGCCATCGTGGCGCGCATGGCGCGCCTGGTACCTTCAAGGCGCAGGCCGGTGATCTTTGGGATGATCGGTGCCTTCACTGAAATCGCCGAGGCTTTCCAAGCGGGAGTCAACTTTATTATTTATAAGCCGTTGGTTTTCGAGCAGCTTGTCCGCTGCCTGCGTGCGGGCCGCGGCTTCATGCGGGCAGACCGGAGGCAATCGCAACGCCAGCCATTGGAATCGCTGGTCTATCTGCAGTTCGGAATCGCCGCCCTCCCAGCCATGGTGCTCGATCTAAACCAAAACGGCCTGGCACTGCAGGCGCCGGAACCGTTGCCGCCGGTGCAGCAAGTGCCGCTGCGTTTCGTTTTGCCCGGCACCACCAACATGGTCGAAGGCATGGGCGAGGTGATTTGGGCTGATAACGCCGGCCGTGCCGGTATGCTGTTTTCCCAGCTGACCCCGACTTCACGAAAGCATCTGAAGCAGTGGTTTGTGAAGCGAGAGAGCAAGAAGAAAACGGTGGTACGTTCAGCTCGAGACCGGAAGGTTCGCCGCGCAGCGGCCGGCTCCCACTAGCTTCTCCATCCTGGTCTAAGGTTCGCCGGGCGGCTTTCTATTCCGCCGCATGCTAGACTCAAATTTCTCCTTGAGAGCGCATGCGCGAACTGAACTTCCTTTCTGCTGTTTCCCTGGCTGAGCGAATCCGACGGAAAGCGCTGTCTCCGGTTGAGCTGGTCGAGTCGCATCTTGCCCAAATCGAAGAATTGAATCCAAGGTTAAACGCCTTTGTGCAGGTGGATGCCGAGTTGGCGCGGCGGCAGGCGCGGGCGGCGGAAGCGGCGGTCGGCAACGGCGAAGGGCTAGGGCTGCTGCACGGCGTCCCGCTCAGTATCAAGAGTTCGATCGACGTTGCCGGCTGGCGTTGCGAATCGGGATCGAAATTGCGCGCGGGCGTGGTGGCTGCGCAGGATGCACCGCTGGTGAGCCGTTTGCGTCAGGCGGGCGCGATCATTTTGGGCGTCACCAACACGCCTGAACTGCTGATGGCGTGGGAAACGGACAATCTTCTCTACGGTCGAACCAACAGCCCCTGGGATCTTTCACGCACGCCTGGCGGATCGAGTGGCGGGGAGGCCGCCGCGATCGCGGCTGGCATGTCAGCCGGCGGCGTCGGCAGTGACGGTGGAGGATCGATTCGCGTGCCGGCACACTTCAGCGGAATTTGCGGGCTAAAGCCCACTCCTGGCCGAATACCCGCAACCGGACATTTTCCAGTTTCGGCCGGGCCCTTCGCTTTGTTGGGCGTGGTGGGACCGATGGCCCGGACGGTAGCCGACTTGAAGGTGTTGTTCGAAGTCTTGCAGGGTCCTGACGATGGCGATCCCTGTGCAGCGCCGGTGCCGGTGCGCTGGCCCGAAAAAGACGATCTGAAGCGAATCCGCATCGGGTATTTCGAAGATGATGGCCGCACTCCCGTGACCCCGGAAACGCGGGCTGCGATACGAACCGCCGCCGGAGCGCTGCGGCGCGCGGGTTTTCAGGTAGAGCCGTTCCGCCCTGAAGGTCTGGAACTCGCCCGCCAGCTTTGGTGGAAGATATTCGGGATTGCCGGTGGCATGCTGCTGGGTCCGGTGATGCGGGGCCACGAGGAGCCAGTTCATACCGGCGAATCGTTGCTCGATACCTGGCTGCAGCGTGATGTGGTGCGCATGCAGATATTTGCCCAGATGCGGAAGTATCCTGTCCTGCTTTGTCCTGCGGCTGCTGTTCCCGCGTTTCGCCACGGCGAGCGCAGCTGGCAGGTCGAAGGAAGGACGGTGCAGTATCTTGACGCATGGAGTTATGCCGAGTGGTTCAATCTCTTGGGCACACCGGCCGCTGTTGTGCCAGTGGGGAAGTCGCCGGAAGCCATGCCCATCGGAGTGCAGATCGTGGCGCGTCCGTGGGAGGAAGAGCTGGTACTTTCGGTGGCCGCGGCTGTGGAACAGCAGTGTGGCGGCTGGACGCCACCCCCCATCGAGTAAGATTGCGAGCGGGGCGGAAATGAGATGAACCACTGATGCAGTTCTCTGTCGCCCGCATCTCTGCGGTTAAATTCTTTATGCTTCGACGATCTCTTATTCCGGTCACCCTCCTTGCGGCAGTCGGCATTTTTACCGCGACCACGCCAACGGCGGCGCCGTCCGCCAATTCTGCCGAGGCTGCGCGCCTCAACAATCTGGGCGCTGCCTACATGAATCAACAGTTGTTCGAAAAGGGTCTCAAGTCCTTTCAGGATGCTGCCGCTCTCGATCCGGGCTTGCAGGTTGCGGCCTTGAACCAGGGCATTGCCTTGCTCAACCTGACCCGCATCGAACCGGCGAGGGCTCTGATCGAAGCGGCCGTCAAGAAGAACCCCGTCGATCCCCACGCCTGGTTCAGCCTGGGATTGTTGTACAAGAATTCGGACAACCCGCAGGGAGCAGTGGACGCATTTCTCCACGTCACCGAAATTGACCCCAACGACGCCGATAGCTGGTACTTTCTGGGAGCCGCCTTCGCTCAGCTCAAGCAATATCCGCAGGCCATCGATGCCTTTCAGCATGCGCTGAAGCTGAACCCGCTGCATGCTTCGGCCGAATTCGGCGTTGCGCGGGCCTCCCAGCAGTCGGGGGATTCGGCCCACGCCCGCGAACACCTGGTCCGATTCCAGCACATTACGCAGAGCAAACTAGGCTCCCCCATTGGGCTGGCTTACGGAGACCAGGGAAAATATTCGCTGGTGGAGGAATCGGCGTCGGCCATGGAGAGGGCGTTGCCGCAGATTCCGGTGCGCTTTGTGGCCATGGGCGAGCCCGCCGGACTGGTCTCGAAGTCCTCATCGAATTCAGCCGACGATCCGGCACTGGCGTTCGGATCTGGCGCCTGCTTTGTTGACTACGATGGCGATGGCAAACCTGATATTTTCCTGCCCAACCACGGTCCTCTGGGCGGCATGGGGCTGTTTCACAACCTGGGCAACGGAAAATTTGAAGATGTAACGAAGAAAGCGGGGCTTGACCCGACATCGCACGCCATCGCATGCACGGCCGGCGACTACGACAATGACGACGCGGTTGACCTTGCGGTCAGTTTCAAAGAGAAGGTCCTTCTGCTGCACAATGAGAAGAACGGCACGTTCAAGGATGTCACCGAAACAGCGGGAATCAAAGGCGCCGAAACGAATCAAGGTCTTACGTTTGTCGATTACGATCACGACGGCGATTTGGATCTGTATGTCACTCGCTCGAGCATCCAGCCGCTGGGTGGCCGAGTCGCGGGCATCAATTCAATGTGGCGGAACAATGGCAACGGTACATTTACCGATGTCACCGAGGCCACGGGGTTGTTGGGCTTTGCGAACCATACCAATGCGGTGGGGACCGATTACAACAACGATCGAGCGATCGACATCGTTACCACCGGCGCCAGCTTCGTGATTGCGGGCGCTTCGAACCTTGGGCCGCAGGCCACGACCCTGTTCGAGAATGCTCGCGAGGGTCCATTCATTGCGCATCAGCCCGAATGGGGGCCCGGCGGAGGAACGGTAGGGGTAGCCGTATTGGATTTCAACCACGACGGTTGGATGGACCTAGCTTTCACCCGCCAGGGTGCGCCCGGAATCACTCTCTGGCGGAATCATCAGGGCAAGAGCTTCGAGGCGGTTGAGCTTCCCAAGTCGAACTGGATTCGCGGTTGGGGAGTGGCTGCGTTCGACTACGACAACGACGGCTGGATGGATCTGATCGCGGTGGGCGAAACGGCTGATGGCAAGGGAGAAATCCGCCTCTTCCGCTGTTTGGGTCCGGACGGCTTCAAAGATGTCACGGCAGACGTGGGTCTGGACAAGGTTCAGCTGAACGATCCCCGAGCCGTCATCACCGGCGACTACGATGGCGACGGCGCCACGGATTTGCTCATCACCCAGAATCACGGGCCCGCAGTGCTGCTGCGCAACCAGGGGGGCAACAAAAACAATTGGCTGCGGCTTTCCTTCAAGGGTCTGGCGGACAACAAGAGCGCGATTGGCACCAAGGTTGAGGTCTTTGCCGGGGCGAATCGACAGAAATTCGAAATCGCGGGATCTTCCGGTTATTTGGGACAGAACTCGGTGGACTTTGTGGTCGGACTGGGGCAAGCCAAGGAAGCCGATGTGGTGCGCATGATCTGGCCTTCGGGGGTATTGCAGGATGAAATTCAAGTCGCGGGGTTGAAAAACCACGGGTTCCTGGAAATGGACCGCCGCGGCAGTTCCTGTCCGACACTATTCGCCTGGGACGGTACTCATTATGAACTGGTGGGAGACATGCTGGGCGCGGGCGTGGTCGGACATTGGGTTGGGCCCCACCAGCGTGACATCCCGCGGCCCACGGAATACATCAAAGTGCCCCGCGACTCGATTCGCGAGAAGGACGGAAAGCTCAGCTTCCGTTTCATGGAACCGCTCGAAGAAGCGGTCTACCTCGATCAGGTAAGACTGCTGGCCGTCGACCATCCCGGTGCGGTTGACGTATTTCCCAACGAGTATTTTGCCAGCGCCCCGCCATACCCGCCGTTCAAAGTTGTCTACAGTCGTGATGCCCGCCCGCCCGTGGGAGCGCGGGACGAGCATGGGCACAACCTTCTGCCGGATTTGCTGGCGCATCGTTATGTCGGCGATTTCGGGCTGCAGAACTTCCAGGGCTTCGCCAAAATCCACAGCCTGGAACTCGATCTCGGCCAACCGTATCGCGGCGGCCCGCTCTGGTTGCTTATGCACGGCGAGATTGAATACTTCTCCGCGACCAGCATGTTTGCCGCCTACCAGGCGGGCATCGAAGCGATCGCGCCCTATGTCGAGGTGCAGGCCGAGAACGGGAAATGGGTGCGGATGGTTGACGACATGGGGTTTCCCGCGGGCGGGCCTCGCACCATGACCGCGGATCTGACGGACAAGCTGCCGCAAGGAACACAGCGTATCCGCATTACGACGAATCTGCAGATTTACTGGGATAGCATTCTGGTGAATCGCACGGCGCAAGATCAAAACTCCCGCCTCACGCCCGTTCCACTGGCGCGGGCCGACCTGGGCTACCACGGGTTCCCGCTGAAGATTGAGAATCAGCCGCCAGGCAACGTCGCCTACGTTTACGAAAAGACCAGTCAGACCGGCCCCTACACGCGCCCCGCCGGCCCCTACACGCGCTACGGTGACGTGCGTCCCCTGGTGACCGGTTACGACGATCGCCTCGCGGTCTTCGGGTCGGGCGACGAAGTGGTGCTGGACTTCGATCCCGCCAAGCTTCCGGTATTACCCAAGGGGTGGGTACGGGATTACTTTTTCGTAGCGCACGGCTACGAAAAGGACATGGATTTTTACGCCGCCGAGGCCAGCACGGTACATCCTTTGCCTTTCCGCAACATGGGCACGTATCCGTATCCGAAGGGCCGCTCGTTTCCGCTGGACGATGCGCACGTCGACTATTTCTTGAACTACAACACGCGGCATCTCTCCGGAAACGAACCGAAGGGATACCGGTTCGACTATCCGCATTGAACGGGGCCGATAACTCAGGTTCAGTTTGCCAGGGGCGGAGCGTCGCCCCGCCGGACTGCCGGGGCGCTGTCCCCGGCCGGCCACGAGGGATGCTCAGCCGCATGCCGGGTCTCGGACCTGAGCAAAAAACCGCTACCAAATCGTTTTAATCGTTGACAGCGACTAAGGCGGCATAATCCAATACGCGGGAATGGCAACCACTCCTACCGGTACTATTTCCTCCTCCGGGCCACGTCTTCGAAGATCGCTCACGCTTTGGGATCTGATTCTTTACGGCGTGATCGTAATCCAACCCGTAGCCCCCATGTCAGTCTTCGGCGTGCTGAGCCAGCGCGGTCACGGGCACGTCGTCACCACCATCCTGATCGCGATGATTGCCATGCTGTTTACGGCGATCAGCTATGGGCGCATGGCGCGAGCCTATCCCAGCGCCGGGTCGGCCTTCACCTACGTCGGCCAGGAAATCAATCCGGCGCTGGGCTACGTGACTGGCTGGAGCATGGTCATGGATTACATGCTGAACCCGATGATTTGCATCATCTGGATCAGCCAGCAAGCCCATGTGTTTGCCCCGGGTGTCGCGTACTGGGCCTGGGCGATCTTCTTTGCGGTTGTGTTTACGTTCTTGAACATTCAGGGCGTGAAGACCTCGGCCCGGGTAAATGCCGGGCTGGCGGCCGGCATGGGAGTGGTGATCGCCATCTTTTTCGTGGCTGTGGCGCGTTATATCTTCGGACACCCGCAGGACCCCGGGTTTTTGACTCGACCCTTTTACGACCCCCAAACCTGGAATACCAAACTGGTATTAGGCGGCACTTCCCTCGCGGTGCTTACCTACATCGGTTTCGACGGCATTTCGACACTTTCCGAGGAGGCTGAGAATCCCCGGCGCAACATCTTGTTGGCGACGGTTCTGACCTGCGTGGTGATCGGCTTCCTTTCGGCCTTAGAAGTATATGCCGCGCAGTTGGTGTGGCCTGCTACCGATACCTTTCCAAACGTGGACACGGCGTTCACCTTTGTTGCAGGCCGTACCTGGCAACCTCTGTTCGCGATCGTAGGGTTCACCCTGGTGGTCGCCAACTTTGGTTCCGGCATGGGAGCCCAGCTCGGTGCCGCCAGGCTGCTCTATGGTATGGGACGCAGCAACGCACTGCCCAAGAAATTTTTCGGTGCGGTCGATCCCAAGCGGCGTGTGCCTCGCAACAATGTGGTTTTCGTAGGTGCCCTGGCCTTGGCGGGAGCCTTCCTTCTGCCCGCCATCGCCGGCGCAGCGACGGGCTACGAACTGGGGGCGAACTTACTCAATTTCGGCGCCCTGATTGCTTTCATGGGTGTCAATGCCGCCGCTTTTGTTCGCTACTTCGTCCGCGAACCCAAGAAAAAGCTGTCCAATTTTCTCCCGCCGGTCCTGGGCTTTTTCATCTGCCTGGTCCTGTGGTGGAACCTAAGCACCAAAGCCCGAATCGTGGGAGCGATCTGGATGGCCGTCGGAATCGCTTTCGGCGCATGGAAGACGCGCGGATTCCGGGGCGAATTGGTGGACTTCGAGCTGCCTCCGGAAGAAGCCTAGTACAGTCGAGGGGAGCGGCGACAGGACCGTTGGCTGCAGTCGTCCCCTACTGCCCTTGTGGATTACTCAACCCGCCATGAAGCCCGTATTCTTTCCATCTGCGACCGACTGGCACGCCTGGCTTGAGGAGCATCACGAAAAGCACCAGGAGCTTTGGGTCGGATTCCACAAGAAGCACTCCGGGAAGCCGAGCATCAGCTGGCCTGAGGCGGTGGACGGTGCTCTCTGTTTTGGCTGGATTGATGGCGTGCGCAAGTCGCTCGATGAGAGCAGCTATGTCATCCGGTTTACGCCACGACGTCCGCGAAGCGTGTGGAGCGCAGTAAACATCAAACGCGTGGATGCACTGACCAGTATGGGGTTGATGCGACCCGCGGGCGTCCAGGCCTTCGGACGGCGCACCGGGAACCGGTCCGAGATCTATGCCTACGAGCAACGGAAAGGCGCCAAGCTCAGCGGCGCATACGAAAAAGGGTTTCGCGCCCACAAAAAGGCCTGGAAATTCTTCCAGGCGTGCCCTCCATGGTATCGCAGGACTTCGAGCTGGTGGGTGATAAGCGCGAAGAAGCAAGAGACGCGACTGAAACGGCTGGCGCAGCTCATCGAAGCCTCAGAACAGGGACGACCCATCCGCGAACTAGCCCGTCCCAGCGGAAAGAAGTGATGCCGGCTGCGCTGCCTACTGAGCAGCCACGTTCCAGCCGCTGATTTCCACCGCCGGCCGTGCCAGGCCCAGTTCTCGCGCCCGGTAGGTCGCCGTCACTTCGCGTCTCTCGCCGGGCAACAGGGAGAAATAGTTGTCCTGCCAGAGGACGGGAAGAATTTCGTCTCCGCTCTTGCCCTTGTCGACTTTGAGACGCACAAAGAACGCCAGGCTCTTGCTGGGATTTTCCAGCACCACATGAGTGATTGCGTCTTCTCCTTGGCGCTCGGTGTGGTGGGCCACGTTCAGCTTGACCTTGGGCAACTCGGAAAGAGCAGTGTAGTCAGCGTAGGAAGCGGTGGGAGTGGTGTACCAATTCGATTTCTCCCAGTCCAGCGTTTCCGGTTTGCTCGAGAGCCAATAGAAATTAGAACCTACGAGTTTTCCGCTGGCGTCTTCCAGTCGCAACGCCAGGAAATACGTCGGGCTTAGTCCGTCCATCTCGGGCAGCGACAAAACCTTGTTGGTGCTGTCGGCCGTGGCATCGAACCTGATCTGCTGCGAAAACTTCTCGCTCATGTCGAGGTTGAGAACCTGGGTTGTGAGCTTGAGTCCCTTGGCGTCCACGTACTGACTGCTCACAATCCAGATCGAGTGGTCGTCGTAGCCGTACACCGGATGCAGCGGTTCCATGGACTTCTTGGCGCCGAAGTAGCCACCGCCGGGACGCAGATAGTAGTCGTAGAGGTGCCAGATCATCGAAGGCCAGGCATTGTTGAGCATCCACTGGATCACGCCAGTCGAAATATATTTATTCCGACCGTAGCTCTCGTACATGGCACGCACGCCTTCGTAGGTTTGCAGCTGGGCTTTTAGGGCATAATCTTCCACGCTGGTCGCCGGCCCGAAGCGGGCTTCTAACGCGTTGCTGAAGACGTGGATGTCTTTGAATGCGCCGCCGCCGGCGTGATAGTTCCAGGTGTCGTCGATCGGCCAGAGATGGTCTTTGCCCACCATGGCGCGGATACTTTCAATCGGCGGCACAGCCGGTCCCATACTGGTTTCGGTGTTGAATCCGTAGGCTCCGCCGCAGCCGCCCTGGTTGCACTGGCGGGCCGAGTCGGTTTTGTCGGTCTGCCAATACGAGGGAGCGACGTACTCGTAGGGTCCCGTCATCTTCACCCCACTTTCGCCGGAGTAGCCGGCGAGTTTGGCGGTCGCGGAGGAGACGACCGGATTCGGCCACAGCAGGTCCTTTTCCACCTTAAGATAAGTTTGCTCCACGTCGGGCGGCGGCGGATTGTCGCTGCCATTCATCCAAGCCACCAGGCTAGGGTGGCCACGCAGCCGGTAAATTTGGTCGCGCAAGGATTGTTCCGCGATGGTGAAGTCCTGCGGTTTCCAGTTCGGCCAGTGCTCCCAATGGTCGCAGCAGCACCAGCCGGCCATCAGCAGGATCCCCCGCTCATCCGCCATATCGAAAAATTCTTTCGTTTCCAACTTGCCTTCCAGTCGGATCGTGTTCAATCCCATGTCCTGCACGTAGCGAAACTCGTCGCGCACGCGTTGCAAGTTCTCCCGCAGCATCATGTCTGGAGACCAACCGCCGCCGCGGATCAGGATGTTCTTGCCATTGATGGAAAACAGGCGCCGGTTAGCCGCCAGCACTTCCGACTTTACCTCGCGAATCCCAAACTTGGTTTCGGACTGGTCGGAAATTTTGCCGTCCACATGAAATTCCAGGCTGAGACCGTACAGTTCCGGTTTGCCCATCTGCGCCGGCCACCAAAGACGCGGGTGGTCAATATTGAGGCGGGAGAATTGTTCCGGGGCGAAAGTTACATCTTTCGATTCGCCGGGTCCGAGGGTGACGTCCTGGGAGAATTCGATTTTTTCGATCCGGCCGTTGAGCGTTCCTTTCACCGGATGGTTGGCGGCATTCTTCAGCAGCGCCGTGACCGTAAGCTGAGCTTTGTCGTTGGCCGGCGAATCCACCTTTGACACCACCGTGGGATAGCGGAGCGCGACCGGTCCGCTGGTCGTGATCTCCACGCCGCGCCACAGCCCCATGTTCTTGTCCGGAGGTGCGGGGTTCCAGTCCACGAACGTGATGGCCAGGTCGGTTTCGGTGGGTGAGAAAACTTGCACCGCGAGCACGTTCGTCTTTCCCAGCAGCGCCGTGTCGGTGATGTTGAACTCGTAGGTGCGCCACGCACCGGCAACATCGTCGGACTTGGCGATCTGCTTGCCGTTCAGCCAGATGTTGGCGCGGTAGTTGATCCCCCCGAAATTCAGCCAGATGCTTTTTGCCTTAAAGCTGGCCGGCAGAACAAACTCCTTGCGATACCACCAGGGCACGATAAAAGGGCTGTCCTGCTGCATCGGGATGTTGGAAAAATTCCCGCCGACCGGGTAGGTGACGCCAGGAAAGGACCTCAGATTCATCCCGAAACCGGGGTCAGGATAGAGCTTGTGCTCGACCAGGGCTGCCACCACGGTCGTCGGCACGGTCACGGTGTACCAGTCCTTGGCCTGGAACGCGGGGCTCGACAGAACCTCGCCCTTCTCATCCACTTTGCCGGAAGTCTGCAGATTCCACCCTTCTCGGAGGGAGAGCGTGGACTCCGGGTGTGGGCGGCTGGGTTTTGGTTCCTGCGAAAAAACAAGAGCCGAGAAAGACAGCAGGACGAGGCACGACAGGGTGCTCTTGCTCTTCATAAGATCCTGGGCCGAGGGAATGTTTTTCAAGTGCGCTCCATTGTGCCCGCATTCGGTTGGGGGCTCGATCGGACGGCTTTAGCTTAATAACACGTAGTATTAATACGTTTCAATGGCTGATTTTCAAGAGGCGTGGGCGTCCTGCCCGTGCGTTCCCCTACGCTGCCTTCGGCCCTCTTGGACGGCCTCGCCTGCCAGCACGAAGGAGACGCTCGCCTCTACATTGGCGGCTCGGTTGTAGTTTATAATTAAAAATTCCGCCCCAGGTTCTGGAGTGATAAGAAAATGATCCGATTTCTGCAAACCCCTGGCCCCATCAAAAAAGTGGTTCTGGGCGGCCTGTTGACGATTATTTGCGCGGCCATGGCGATTACGCTGATCCCGGGCGGCCTGGGCTCGGATGTCATTGGCCTCGGGAAACCGGGGGAGGGCGTGGTCGCCAACGTGGCTGGCGAGCCAGTGACTCGACTTGAGGTGCAGCGCGAGGCTCGGCAGATGCTGCGCCAGCAGTTTCCGCGCGGCGGAGAACAGGCGACGATGCTGCTTCCCTATTTTGCCGAGCGCGCCGCCCAAAATCTGATCAGTCGGCAAGTCATCATCACCGAAGCGCAGCGGATCGGATTGCGGGTCACGGATGACGAAGTACGGGACGAACTGCAGCACGGGCGCTATTCCAACACTTTCTTTCCCGGCGGTAATTTCGTGGGACAGCAGCAATACGAGGCCATTCTGCAGGGCGCCGAGCTCAGCGTGCCGTTGTTCGAGCAGACCATCAAGAATGACATCTTGCTGGACAAGTTTCGTAACGTGGTCACGGGCAGCGCCCTGGTTTCGGATGCTGAAGTCCAGCAGGAATTTGAGAAGCAGAACGTCAAGGTCAAATTCGAGTACGCGGTGCTCCGCAAAGACGATTTGCTGAAACAGATTCAGCCCAATGAAGCGGAGCTGAAGGCTTTCTACGAGCGCAACCAGGCGACCTACAACAATTCGATTCCGGAAAAGCGCAAACTGCGTTACGTAGTGCTGGACACCGCGAAGATCCAGGCCGGGACCACGGTTTCTCGCGAGGATTTGCAAGCCTATTACGATCAGCACAAGGACGATTATCGGGTTCCGGAACAGGTTAGCGTGAGCCATATTCTGATCAAGGCTCCCCTGCCGGGCGCGGACGGGAAAGTCGACCCCAAGGGCCTGGAAGAGGCTCGCAAGAAGGCGGAAGACGTATTGAAGCAGGTGAAGGCAAGCGGGAATTTCGCGGAATTGGCCAAGAAATATTCTGAAGATCCGGGGAGCGGCAAAAACGGCGGCTCGCTCGGATTCATTGGCAGAGGACGTACCGTTCCCGAGTTCGAAAAGGCGGCCTTCTCCCTCGCCAAAGGCTCGACCAGCGACCTGGTGCAGAGCAGCTACGGTTTTCACGTCCTGCGCGTGGACGACAAGCAGGCCGCCCATGTGAAGACGCTGGACGAAGTCAAAGATCAGATCGAGGAGAGCATCAAGCAGCAGAAAGCTGCCCAGGCGGCGACCAGCCAAGTCAACGCGCTGCTCGGGCAGGCCCGCAGTGCTGGACTGGAAAAGGCGGCTGCCGCCAAAAGCCTTCAGGTCGTGAGCACCGATTTCGTCAGCCGCACCGATACTTTACCCGGCATAGGCAATTCTCCCCAATTCATGAGCGCGGTGTTCGGCCAGGCCGAAAAGGCCCCGCCTGACCAGGTAGGGTTGCCACAAGGCTACGCAGTATTCGAGGTAGAGGCGATTAAGCCTGCGGCCACTCCCAGCTTCGAGGAAATTCGCAGCCGGGTCGAAAGCGAATTCAAAAATGAGCGGGTGCAGGCCCTCCTGGGGCAGAAAACCCAGGAGCTCTCGGATCGTGCCAAGGCCGGGCACGACCTGAAAAAGGCAGCGAAAGAGGCGGGCGCCACCGTCAAGACCAGCGACCTGGTGCAGCCCGACGGGCAGGTACCCGACATCGGTTCCATGGCCGGTGGCGCAGCCGTGGCCTTCAGCCTGAAGCCGGGCGAAATCAGCGGCCCGATCACCAACGCCAGCACCGGCGTAGTGTTGTCGATCCTGGACAGGCAGGCACCGTCTCCGCAGGATTTTGAAGCCAAGAGAGACCAGATCCGGGATTCTCTGCTGCTCAACAAACAGCAGGAAATGTTTGGCCTGTTCCTCACCAATTTGCGCGCCCAGTTGGAAAAGTCGGGAAAGATCAAGATCAATCAGGACGAGATGAAAAGCCTGACCCGCGCGCAGACTCAGGAACAGGGAGAGTAAAGCCGGGAACAGTCCGAATTCCCCACTTTGCTGGTAGCATCGGGTGTAGTTCAGAACGATGTTATTTCCCCGCGCTACCGGAATCCTGCTTCACCCGACCTCCCTTCCGTCTAGCGGTGGCATTGGGGACCTTGGCCCGGCCGCGTATGAGTTCGTAGATTTTCTTGCGGCTGCCCGCCAGGGCCTGTGGCAAGTGCTGCCGCTCGGTCCGCCCGCCAACGGGAACTCTCCCTATTCGTCCACTTCGGCGTTCGCGGGAAATCCATTGCTGATCAGCCTGGAGCGCCTCGCAGAGCGCGGCTGGACTAAGCCAGAGCCATCGACCCTTAGCAGCCTGGCGGAGAAAACCGGCGCCGTCGACTACGAAGACGTCTACCAGAGCAAGCTGCCGCTGATTGTCGAAGCGGCGCGAACCTTTTTTCAGGAAGCCCAACCTACGGCTCGCAATCGCTTCGAGCGTTTTTGCCGTGCGAACGCTTGGTGGCTCGAAGACTTCGTCCTTTTCGACGCTCTGCGCGAGCGTTACGCCAGGCGTTGCTGGAAGCAATGGCCTCGCGAACTAGCCAGTCGCCAGACTGCGGCGTTGGACGACGCGCGCACCGAACTGGCGTCTGAGATCAACCTGCGCCGCGTCATGCAGTTTTTCTTTTACGAGCAGTGGCGTGCCCTGCGTCTTTACTGTGCCCAGCGCTCCATTCGCGTGGTGGGCGATATCGCGATTTTCGTGGACCACGATAGCGCCGATGTGTGGTCGCACCGCAATCTGTTTCGCCTAAGAGAGGATGACTTTGAACCCGAAGCGGTTTCCGGTGTTCCGCCTGATGCCTTCAGCGCCACCGGACAGCGCTGGGGCAGTCCGCTCTATGACTGGGGCGCAATAAAAGCGCGAGGCTACGATTGGTGGATTGATCGTCTGCGCTGGGCCACGCAGACTTGCGACTACATTCGCCTCGATCACTTCCGCGGGTTCGAGCAGTTCTGGGAGATTCCCGCCAGCGAGCCAACCGCGGTGAACGGCCGCTGGGTGGATGGCCCCAAAGATGAGCTGTTCAACAAGCTTCGCGAAGCCCTGGGCGGGCTTCCATTCTTTGCCGAGGACCTCGGCTACATCACTCCCGCGGTTCATGCCTTGCGTGAGCGTCACCAGATTCCGGGATGCGCGGTGCTGCAATTTGGCTTCGGCGACGCCGGAGCGCATGTGTACTTGCCGCACCGTCTTACGCCGGATCGCGTGGTCTACACCGGCACCCACGACAACGACACCACGCTGGGTTGGTGGAACTCAGGCACGTCGGAGGGTGAACGGCGTGCCATTCGAGCCTACGTCGGTGAAAGCGCCGACGGCATCCACTGGGCTTTTATCCGGCTGGCGCAAGAGTCTGTTGCCAGCTTGTCCGTGGTTCCGCTGCAGGATGTGCTGGGACTGAGCAGCGAAGCTCGTCTGAACACGCCCAGCGTCTCTGAAGGCAACTTCCGCTGGCGCTACCAGTCGGGATCGTTGACCCCTGACCTGGCCGAGAAACTGGCGGCGCTCGCCGCAGTGACGGATCGCCTGCCGCAGCATGTTCTTCCGCCGCCAAGCGAGGATTTCGTCGCGTAACCCAGTCCCGCCGGAGTCGAAAGATTCCCGGGAATTCATCCGGCGCTTGGCCATGCATTCTAATTGGCTCAAACCGGTACTCGATCACCACGACACGGAGAGAACGCTGGGAGATGGCGGAAGGAGCTCGGGTATGGGTCGAGG
>Ga0193733_1000124_pt1 | contig 28120 bp, 24 predicted proteins | sample U1s2metaG_FD_145076 | JGI IMG/M metagenome (GOLD analysis project Ga0193733, IMG submission 145076) | Soil microbial communities from a riparian zone of the East river system, Colorado, United States - U1s2 | ecosystem: Environmental > Terrestrial > Soil > Riparian zone | place: USA: East River...
ACCGCTTAGCGAACCGGCGGCTGAGTCCGAAAGCGCAAGAGAAAATCGAAACCAGCCAGGCCAAACAGGTGCGCAGCGGCCGGCGAAAAGGCTGTGGAAAAGACGCTCGCTTCGCGAGCTTGGAAATTCCTTCGGGATTCCCACTTTCCCACAGCCACAACAACAACAAGCGCTCTCCGGTTACATTTCAAATGGCTCGACGGGGATCGCTAGGGTTACATTTTTTGATGGCTTGACGGGCTATTGGCATACCAGATGCTCCCGCTCTGCGAACCCTCGGCGCGCTCTGCGTCTCAGCGTTATCTTTTTCCGGCCTTGTTCCCTGCCTCTCGCGTCCGACCTTCCAACCTCATTCTCCCGCCGGACGATAAGTCACCAATCGCGAGTTACCTGCCTACCCCTCTGTCCCCTTACCTCACTATCCCACTATCACCCTGCTTCCTCTTCAAGGTTTCTTCCACTGGCGCGGTTGTGATTTCGCGAACGCGTTCGCGCAACGCCGGCACATCTTCCTTCCTCAAACCCTTGGTCTCGATGGTGTCGTGCAGAAGAACCGTGATTTTCGCGGGCCAGAGCATCCAGCGGCCCGTCCGGTGATGCTGAAAGGAACCAACTAGACTCACGGGCACGATGGGAATTCCGAGCTGCTGCGCGACGCGGAAGCCGCCGTCCAGGAATTGATCCACGTGCCCGTCGCGCGTCCGTTTCGCCTCGGGAAAAATGATGAGGCTGGTGCCGGCGTCGACGGCGTCCTTCGTGAGGCGCCACATGCGCTTCAAATCCGACGGCCGCCGGACATCCGGCACCGGGACGTTGCCGAAGCGCTTCATCAGCCATCCGTATGCGGGAATCCTGAAGTGGGATTCCAGCTCCCATCCGCGGACAAACTGCGGGATCGCGCAGTAAAGCATGAAAGGATCGAAAAGATTGACGTGATTAGACATGAAGAAAGAAGTCCGGTCGGCATTGAAGCCGGCGGAGCGGCGGACCTCGACTTGCGCGCCGGAAAGAAACGCGATGCGGCGGCAGAAACTGCGCTGCAGCCAATCATGCTTGCGAGGATCGAGGAAGATGCCGAAAAGGATGAGCGCTGGCACGACGAGAAAAAAATGCAAGCCGCTGACGGTCCACAGAATCGCGCTGCGGAACACGAGCCATGCCCGTTTCATATATAGATGTCCACGGCCGCGGGAAGAATGTCGAGTGCCCGGCATTCCAGTGTCGCAACTTCACCGTCGATCATGATGTCCACGGGCGCGGCTGCTTTGAATTCGACGCGGCGCACCGCCCGGCGCGAAGCGAGCGGATGTTCGATATGAGAACCGTCGTAAAGACGCGGCAACGTGCGAAGCAAGCCCAGCCGGCCGATCGGGCCCCAGCGGACAAATTCAATCAGCCCGTCCGTAGGATCAGCGTGCGGCGCGATGAGCATCGTGCCGCCCGTATACTTGCTGTTGTTAAACGTCAGGAAAAGGGCGCGCCGCTCATCCCACTCCTGATCGTCATCGCAACGCAGGGCCAAAGATCGCCGGCGCAGCTGCACGACGCGCACGAAAACACCGAGCAAATAACCGAGATCGCCAAACGGCTTGAACATGCGATTGGCCAGAGCGGCGACATCAGCCGTAAAGCCCACGCTCAAAAGATTGAAGGAATAAATTTCGCCGGCGGCGTGCGTCAGGCGCAAAAGGTCGACACTGCGAGTGCGGCCTTCGAGGAGCGCCTGCATTGAAGCTGCGGCTCCGTCCTTTGTAAAATCGCGCAAGAAGGAATTGCCGGTACCCAGTGGCAGGAACCCCAGCGCGACGCGTTGAACCGCGGTGCGTCCCGCAAAAACGCCGTTGAGGATTTCGTGAGCGGTGCCATCACCACCGACGGCAAGAAAGCGCCGGTAGCCTTGCCCGTAGGCTTCGCGGGCAAGTTGCACCGCGTGGCCCGGACCCGTCGAAGCAATGACGTCGACCTTCAAGCCTTTCTCGAGCAAACGCGCGAGAGCTGGCCCAGCGAGTTTCGCTGAGCGCCCGCCACCGGCGGCGGGGTTGACGATGGCAAAGAATCGATTCATTTGGAGCGCCAACGAACTCGAAATGCTAACTCCCGGTCGACACAATCATTTCCAAACTGGCTTCACAAGGGCAGAATCGCGCCAGCACTGTCCAGCTTCGCGAGACGTTCTGCCAGAACATTGCGTTTGATCTTGAGAGAAGCCGTCCGGGGAAAGTCCTCGTCCAGCAGCACAGCCCCGTGGATACGCTTGTAGTTTAGCAGGCGACTGTTGCGTGCGTTGATGTCCCGTCGGAGTTTTTCGTCGTACTCCTGTCCCGGCTCTAGATGGAGCACCAGCACAAGTTTTTCGCCAACCATCGAACGGTTCGGCCAAATGTAGTTGGCGGCGAAAACGCAAAATTCCTTGACAGGAAGTGTCTCGAAAACAGTTTCGATGTCCTCGGGATAAATATTTTTCCCTTCTTCGGTGACGATCATGTTTTTTTTGCGGCCGGTAAGCTGTAAGTGACCGGCGTCGTCGAAACGCCCGAGGTCGCCGGTCAGCAGCCAACCGTCAACGATGGTTTCCGCCGTGAGTTCAGGCTCATTCAAGTAGCCCGCCATGACGGTCTTGCTTCGAACGGAAACTTCGCCAACGCCATCAGAGGCCGGATTGATAATGCGCACTTCCATCCCCGGTAGCGGCGTGCCAACAGTGTCCGCCCGAAAAGGTCTCAGATCGTTGACCGTGATAGCGGTGCCAGCTTCCGTGAGTCCGTATCCATTGGCGACAGGAATGCCGAGATCGTAGAAAAATTGCAGCGTTTGCGGTTCGGTGAAGGCGCCGCCAACGATGATGGCGCGAAGTTCTCCGCCAAACGCTTCATGGACTTGCTTGAGAAGGCGGCGGCTGAAGGCGAGACGCGGCTTGCTTTTGGCAAGCGCCTTGTTGATACGAACGAGCGTATTGAAAACTTTACGTCTGCCCGGTGGCAACGCGTCAAAGCGCGCTTGCAGGCCTTTCTGCAAGTTTTTCAAGACGAGAGGAACGAGACTCACATAAGTGATTTTGTATTTTGGAAAAGCTTCGCGCACGTATTCTGGACGCAACGTGCGCAAATGCACGACCGTTGCGCCGCACGTAAAAGGTCCGAAAAAACCCACCATGAAATCAATGGCATGGTTCGTTGGCAGGATACTGAGGTAACGCACGCCCGGCCAGAATGGATAAATCGATGTGAGCGCGACGCACTGCTCCAGATAGTTCTCGTGCGTCATCATGCAACCCTTCGGGCGGCCGCCCGTCCCGGAAGAATAGACGATGCAAGCCGTGTCCTGGCGTTTGCGTGCGATGAACACAGGCTCGTCTTCTCCGCGAAAATCTTCCCAGCGCCGCGCGCCAGCGAGATCGGCACTTGCCGGTGCTTCCGTCAACAGCACGGTTTGCACGTTCGTCGCGGCAGCGCGTCCAGCCGAGGTGCTGAGTTGCCGCCAGATCGGATATTCCGTGATCAGCAAGGTAGCGTTCGAATGCTTGAGCAGTTGCCATTGCTCATCCGACGTGAGTTTGTAATCCAGGGGAACAAGAACGCCGCCAGCAAAAAAAATGGCATACGCCGAAATCAGCCACTTCGACTGATTCGTCATGATGATGCTGGCGCGAGCGCCTGCGGAGAAGCCGCCTTCTTGCAAAGCTTTCGAAAGGGGATGCGCGCGTTCCTTGAAGTCGCGATAAGTCAGGCGCTCTTTCTCGCGCTCGCGGTCCGCTTCGATCAAGCACACCTCGTTCGAATACTGAATCAGTGCATCCCGCAGCGCTTCGCCGATGGAATGATATTTAGAAAGGTCCAGCATTACAGGCGGGACTGAATCCGTTCGGCAAGGGTCTTGAAGTCGCTGACACCCTGAACTTCGTAATCGGGCAGCTCGATGCCGAAATGATTTTCGAGGCGCGAAAGCATCTCGAGAGTCTGCAGGCTGTCGATCCCGAGTTTCCTGAAAAAATCGTCTCCCGGAGCGAGTGATCCAGCCGGCAGCTGAAAATGCTTTGCCGCCAAGTCGAGGACTTCCTGTGTGGTCTGTTCTAGCGTTCGCATGGAAAGGCCAATTTATCATCCCTTTGCTGGGAAAGAAAATTCATTTAACAGGCGGTCAGATTGCGCGGTGAATTGTCTTTATGGGTGGCCTAGAGAAGCACGAGACCGTGACGAATTCCAATGGAAACGCGTACGGCTGGAGGCGCCAAGTTTCCCAAGAATTGAGGCCGCGTGGATTTTCACGGTGTGATCGGAGATCGATAAGCGCTCGGCGATTTCTTTATTGCCGAGTCCGGCGGAGATCATCTGGAGCACTTCGTGCTCACGCGGCGTGAGTGGTTCCCGCAGCTCAACCACCGCACCACCAACGGCGGTCGGCTGCAGGCCGACATCCAGCCGGACGTAGGGAACAAGGGAGGAACCGCTCCAAGTTTGGCGTTCTGAAACAGCCAGGCTCACAACTCCCAACGCGGCCACGGGACCACTAGCTCGTGTACGCCCAACCACCAGAGTGATGCTGCCCGGTTTGATCGCCGCGGCATCGCCTCGCTCGGCGGATGCAGCGCCGGCGTCCGGACATTTCAGAACCGCAAGATCGGTCGAAGGATCACGTCCTGCTAATGTTGCGGGCACGACACGGCCGTTCGGCAGCGTTGCTCGGATTTCTTCATCGCGACGAAGGGCGTGCTCTGCCGTAACAATGACGCCAGGGCGCCAGATGACGCCGCTGGACGAACCGCGTGCTTCCGCGTGAACTGCCACCACGGACGCAGCAGCACGGTCGGTCGCGCGAACCAATGCATTCGAAAGTTCAATGAGTTCTGCTGACATTTCCCCACCTCCATGAACAAGATGCAACAGCGGCGGGGGCGTATACATCCGCCAGTTGGCTAGGTTGGGTCTGGTATTTCAGCCAGGTGAGGAGTGGTTCAGTTCGAATCTAGGGCAGATAGGGCATGGGGCCGGAGTCTTCGACAAATTTTTTCAGGGCGGCCATGACGGCAGGACGAGTAAAGAGTTCGCAGAAGAGGTCGATCTCGCGCCGAAGCTCATCGTGTAGAATTGGCTTAATGAATTTTTTGGCGGCGGCACGCGTGACAGCGTCGTACTTGGTGATTTGCGCGGCGGTCGAGCGGGCGATGCGGAGGACTTCGCCTTCACCGGCAAGTTGCGCTACGAGGCCCACGGCCTGCGCGCGAGTCGCGTTGACCGTTCGCCCGGTGAAAAGCAAATCCCTAACGAAAGCATTGCCAAGATCGCGCTTCAGGCGCGGGATGCCGCCGAAGCCAGGAATGAATCCCAGGCGCAGTTCGGGAAATGCAAACCGCGCCATCTTGTCGGCGACGATCATGTCACAGGCCAGGGCCAGCTCAAGTCCTCCACCAAGACAAGCGCCATGAACGGCAGCGATGGTGACAAATGGGGCGGCATCTATCGCGTTCAGAACGGCATGGACGCGTTCAAGAAAGGCGCGCACGCCTGCGGAGCGTTCTTTTGCGGGAACGGCCGCCGCGGTGGCATACAACTCGCGCAAATCGCCGCCGGCGGAAAAAACGGACTTTCGCGCACTCGCAAAAATGCAGACGGAAGTCTCCGGTACAAGCACATCAAATGCAGCAACAAATTTCTCCAGCTCCGCAAGCATGGCCGTGCCAATTTCATTGGCAGGCTCATGATCAAGCGTCAGTTCGACCACGCCTTCGCGCCATTCCCAACGCAGCGTTTTGCCAGTGAAAGTTTTCACGCGTGTTGCCTGCTGACCGCCTCACGACTGCCTTTCGAATCGTACATGGCATTGATTTCAGACGCATATCGCGCATTGATGGCGTCGCGGCGAAGTTTGCCGTTGGCGGTGAGCAGCCCGTTCTCCGGTGCAAAGACATCGCGGATGATCGTAAAATTACGGATCTGCCGGTAATGCGGGAGTTCAGGATTCACGGCATCGAGCGCCGCCTGAACGGCGGCAGGTTCTATCGCGCCGGAAACCAGTGCGCAAAGATAGCCGCGTCCATTTCCGACTACCACGACCTGCTGCGCCGCAAGAAGAAGCCGCGCGATTTTCTCCTCGATCGGTTCGGGCGCAATGTTATGCCCGGAATTCAAGATGATCAGATTTTTGATGCGGCCGCTGATGCGCCAATTTCCGCGAACGTTTACTTCGCCCTGGTCGCCGGTGTGGAACCATCCCTCTTGCAGCACGCGGGCAGTTTCCTCCGGGCGGTTCCAGTAGCCCGGGAAAATGTGCGGCCCGCGCACGACGATCTCTTCATTTTCGGCCAACTTCATCTCGATTCCGGTAATCACCGTGCCGACGTAGCCCGGCTCCACGGGCACGCGCGGGTCATCCAGCGTGCAAATGCCGGTGGTCTCCGTGAGCCCGTACGCCTGCAGCACGGGAATGCTTAGCATCAGGAAGAACTGCTGTGTCTCGGGAGCAAGTGGCGCCGAACCGCAGATCAACGCGCGCAGGTGGGTGCCGAAGCGTCCTCGAATCTTTCGAAAGATGAGCCCGCGGCCGAGAGCGAGCCACAACGCATCGAGTGCGCGGCCGACGCCAACGTGCTGCCGCTGCCAGGCGGTGCGGGCCCTCGCAAACAACCAACGGATGACCGCAGGCCGCTTTGCAATGGCGTCTTCGACGCCACGCCGGACACGCTCCAGCAGCGTGGGGACATTCAGGAAATAGGCCGGTGATGCCAAAGAGATTTCGTCTGCCAGGCGATTGAGATCTGTCGAAAGGATAAGAACGCTTTCGCGCGCCAGACAGGACAGCAGCAATATCGTGGATGCCGCAAAATTGAACGGAAGATAATGGAAAACACGGTCGGGTTCGTGTGTCGCACCCATCAGTTGATCGAGGCGTTCGGTCGTACAGGAAAGCATGTGCGTGAGGTTTCCTACGGTCAGGCAAACCCCCTTCGGTTCTCCCGACGTTCCTGAAGTATAGATGATGGTGACGATATCGCTGTCCGGGCGAGGATGGGGTGCATCGGCAAGCGGATTTTGCGGCGCTGATTGCCGCACGACTTCATCGAACAGCACACGGCGCGGTGCGTCGGGCCACGTCTGAGCGACGCTTTCACCGAGCGCGGCATCACTAACAAAAATCAGGCGCGGCTGGCAATCCGTCATCATGCCGGCGAGTTCGGCGGGCGCTTGCCGCGAATAGAGCGGCACGACGATTGTTCCCTCGGCCATAAGCGCCAAATGGAAAGCCGCCCAGCGAATGGAATTGGGCGCAAGAAGGGCGCAACGGTCCCCGGACTGGACGCCGGAGTTTCGAATGAACAGGCGGACAAGCTGGATCTGGTCCAGCAATTCCCTGCCCGTCACACTAGCAAACCGATCCCCGCGAATTTCGCGAAGAACGACGCGGCCATCCGCGCGCTTCAGTTGGGCAAGAATCGTCTCAAGGAAATTGGGCATGAAGAATCAACGAACCGCCGCGAGCGCGGCCGGCGAAGAACCGTAACGCCCCGCGAGCTGAAGCAAATTATTGCTCAGCGGCGGCAGATACTCTTCCCAGGAAAATACGCCGGAACGCAGAGGAAATTCTGGATACGTGCGCCGGACAACATCTTCAAGAAACGTGCCCATGCGGGCCATCACTTTCAAATTGCGGACCACCGTCTCGCCGATGCCTTCGCGGACGGAATCGGCTTCCGCGACCAGCGTCTCCATGATTTGGAGAAGTTTCGTCTCAAGATCGGGGTCATCGACGGTAAGCAAGAGATGCTGATGTCCCCGCTCGCGCATCAGATTGCGGATGCGCTCGTCCATCGTGACGCCCGCCGAGGCCACGAGGCTAGCCATGCAAGTCACAATTCCGTGGTAGCGCGAAGAAACCATGTAGGAACACGCGCGCAGAATGGAAACAAGCTCGAACATGTCGAAATCGTCGGAGGTGAATACCGGCGTGCCGGGTATTTGCGCGGCCATGTCGCGGCAGGCGACCGCATCGAGCCGCTCCATCGCGACCAAGATCGGAAACACGCGATGTCGCTGAATGAACGCTTGCGTTGCCTTCGTAAACCCAGAGATGTAGTGGCGGTATTTCTGGTCCACTTCAAACCCGGATTCAAAAAAATAAACGGAACGGTACTGGCTGTTTTTGTAGGCGCGGGTCGTGACGCGGGCAAGATACTTCGCAATCGATGCTTTCACAGGCCAAACAAAGGGATGGATGGGGCAGAGAACGAGGATGGGTGTCTTTTCATCCCAGCCGGCTTCCCGCAACACCTTGCGGGCGTATTCGGGAGGATGTGGCTCAAAGGTCCAGGCGGTGTCCGTGCCAAGCTCCGTCGGAATTCCCATCGAACTCAACAGTGTCCGCGATTCCACATTGCGAGTGATGACCATCGAATCATGGACGTACCGAGCGCACATGGATTGAATGAGACCGTCCATGTGACCCGCTTCTCCCCCATAGGCGAGAGAGAGCTTATTCTCCGCCGAAGCGAGCCCCAGCGAACCGATCATCATGGTGGTCAACGCGTTGGCAAACTTGCTCTTGAACATCGAGCCTTCGCAAGCGATGACACCGTGATTCTGCCGGACCTCGCTGTAGAGGAACGGGGGGAAAGCGTTCGGGAGGTAAACCTGCCGGGTACCTTCAAAATATCCGCGCGTGCGGTCGAAATCGAAGGACATCACGCTAAAGTTTGTGTTGTCCGCTCCCAGGACGTGACGTATCTGCCGCAGCATTTCCTGCACGCGCACATCGCTTCCAGTGTTGCGCGTGCCGTTGTAACCCGCAAACAGGAGCTTCAGTTTTTCGCCGGGACACCAGCGTTCCCCGAGTCCGAGCATCCAGCCGAAACGCCGAATCTCAATCAGGGCGCTGACCCAGGCGACAAGGAGAAAGTCTGTCATGCGCGGGACCTCCCTGCCGCGGCATTTTTCTCCGCGCCTGAAGCGGAAGGCCAGGGCTTGGCGGGAAACTGGAATTTATTTTCGCGGCTGTATTTCAAAAGAGGAGCTGCATAGGCCGAGAATTTTGCGGGCGTTTCGCCGAGCTCCCCGGCGATGCGCGAATTGTCAAAAACGGTGTTCCAGTCGAGATACGGCCAGAAAACTTTGAGAAGCGAAGCGCCGTACCCTGCCGCACCGCTGCGATTCGCTACCCAATTGACGGTACTGGAAAAAGGGCCGCCGAGAGAGGGCAAAAACATCGGCCGAAGCATGCCTCCGGCTTGCGAAATCGCGTCGGTCAATTCCTGATAGGTCTGCGAGCCCGTGCCGGAAGACAGGTGATAGATGCCGTGCGTAGGCGCTTCTTTTTGATGAATGGTCACGATGGCTTTGCCGACGTAATTCGCCGGCACGATATCGATTTTATCTTGAGGGCGCAGGGGAAGAACAGGCATCTGCGCCAGAACGTGGAACGCTTGCACCATATCGAATTGCGAAGTTTCCGGGCGGCGGCTGTCGCCCAGAATGATGGCGGGGCGGAAAATCGTTCTGGGCACATCGGGCAGGAGCTGATTCGCCATGTGCTCGCAGAATTTCTTGGTGCGCGCATAGGGGTCGTAGTCCGAGCGCGACCAGTCGATCGAGGCGTCCTCGGTTACCACCTCGTTTTTTCTTTTGCCCGCGACGGCAACCGTGGAAACGTGCGAATAACGGCGCAAGCCGTTGCGATTCTGCGCGCGGCGCGAGAGTTGAATGACTTCGAGTGTGCCCCGCAGGTTGACGTTCAGGCACTGCTTCTCCGATTTGCGGTTCAGCGATGCGGCGCAGTGAATCAGGGAGTCCGTGGTGTCCACCAGCGCATGGTATTCGTCATCGGAGAGACCAAAACGCTCGCTGGTCAGATCGCCTCGAAAAATGCGCACTCGCGTGTTCAGGTATTCGGCGAATTCGGGAAACTCGAAATGCAACTGCAGGGAAGTCCAAAGCCGTTCGCGCCCTTCCTGTTCGGATTCCGCGCGAATCAGGAGATTCAGCTTGTCGCGGTACCCGATGAGGAGTCCTGCCGCAAGATAACTGCCCAGATAGCCGGTCGAGCCGGTTACGAAGATCGCCATAAAGGGTCGGACGGTGTCGCGGCTTTGGAGAGCGCCGCTCCACGCGCGGGTTCACCGGACCAATCAAGCGCTCGCGGCTCGCGCGACTCGAGCGGCCGGCCTTCCATCAGCGGATAGCACCAGCGGCGCAGCGCGGGGATGTGCACGTTAATCCAGTAGTCCCACCAGTCGATCGATTCCGGCGCGAAATCGAAGAGCGGACGCTCCTCACGTGGCAGCGCGGCGGAGAGCAGGCGCGCGTTCTCGCATTCGAAGACGTGCTCGTTGTGAAGAATAAAAGGCTCGTAGAGCTCAATCAGCTTCTCGGCGCGGATGAGGTCCCGCTCCGCCCGGGCAAGCGGCGGCTTCCTCATATGAAGGGAGATGGCCACGCGGTTGATACTGGAGATGACGGCCTTCTGCATGGGAATCGAGAGACGCTCGTAGCGCTGCTTGGAGACCGGGATGGTCTCAAACTTCACCTTAAGCCAACTGTCGATGCTCTGCGTCGTCCGGTAATGCTTGCGGTGGGCCAGCCCGGTGAGCTCGATGCTGCGTCCCATATTGACTGGATTGATCGCGGAAGTCGCAAGGTGGTACATCCGGGCATGGCGTCGCGCGACAACTGCAGCTGCAATGAGCGTCATCCCCCGACAGACCATGTCGACGGGAATGACGTCGAGACACTTCCGCTCATTCGAAGGCAGCTGGCGGAAATTCGTGCCCAGAAGGTAAGAAAGCGGCCCGGACGTATTGATCCCTTCATTCCACCCTGTGAAGGGAGAGCGCTCCGAGCTTTCCACGATCGACGGGCGCACGATGGCGATGGGCAGATCGCGGCCACGACGCGCGAGGATGGACTCGCCAAGACTCTTCGTGAAAGTGTAGGTATTCGGCCAGCCCAGATGTTGCGCCCGGCGCAGGCCGACGCGCGCGAGCTTGTTGCGCGCCCAGCGTGCTCGATTGCGTCTCAGAACGCCGGCGAGCTCTCCCGCGGGCGCGGAAGCTTCATTGCCGCCGCGTCCCAGCGCCTGGCGGCGAAGCGCCTTGTCGAGTTCCGGCCCTTCGGCGCGTTCTTCGACGCGGCGAATGGTCTCGCGCAGCGAATCGATTTCTCTTGCGGCGTCGAATTGCGAATCACTGGCGGGATTGTAATTGTCCTGCAGCTCTTCGGTAACACGGCCGTCGCGCATGCCGACAACGTAGCAGGTCGAAAGATGCATCAGCCCGGCGTGATTGCACTTTCGCAGAAAGTCGAGCAAGTTGATCGCGGAATCGACATTGGAAGAGAGTGCATCGCGCAAATCAGGATTGAAGTCCGTCAAGCCGGCGCTGTTCACGATGAGGTCGACTGATTTCGCCAGCCGCGCTTGGGTCGCCTCGTCGAGTCCCAAGCCCGGCAGGCCCACGTCGCCTTCAACGACTTCCACTTTTTCTCGCAGAAATGCGCCGAGCTTCCGGCCATGGCGCTCCTGGAGCGTGTCGATGGTGGGGGATTCCTCGACGATCTTTTCGAAGCGTCGCAGCGCGGAAGTTGTGCGGTTGCGGCGAATCAGCAGCGTGATCTTGCCGATTTTGGGAATATTTTCTAGCAGATCGACAAGCCAGACCTTGCCGATAAATCCAGTTACGCCGATCAGCAGGAGGTGTCGATTCGCGAGGTTCTCACGCACCGAGAGGCGCTCGACTCGCGGACTCTCCCCAAATAGCGCGACGGACCTGCCCGGCGGAATTGTTGGACGGACCGTCGTCTGCATCGCGCTTTCAAGCAGCTCGGGCTTCCCCGTCCAGCCAAGCCGGCTTAGAAGTTTTTCGCGCGGGATCCGGCCGTCCGCGCTGCCGCTCGCGATCCACGCCAAGGGGCCGCGCGGGCGCACGATCGGATCAAGCAACCGTCCCGTCGCCTTGCCGTCGCGAAATTCCAGGCGGTTCGAGATGATCGACTCAACTCCAAAATGGTGCGCCAGCGGCCGAAGTACGTTTTCCAGGAGTTGCCCTACCAGGACGACACGCTCGCCGTTGCGGACCTCTTCGATTAACTTCTCGGCGGCCTCGCGGCGCAATTGCGGCTTCAGAACATAGTGAAAGTACTCTTCGCCGAGGAGATCCAGGCGATCGCGGCTGACCCCGCGAAGTAATATGTGCATAAACCGCGTGGCAAACGTGCGGCTTGCGAAATAAGCGAAGGGTCTCGCGAGCGCCATGCCTGCCATGCCCGCGCGCCGCGCCCAGCGCTCCGCAAAACTCCGCGCGTTCCAGGTGAAAAAACCAACCGGGCGCATGGCGCCAAGTTCGAGCAAGGAGCCTTCCACCCGCCAATAGGAGACATTGCCGGTCACAGTGGCAGGCAAGACACCCTTCGAATTGGATCCGGGCTGCGCCATAGGGAGCTTACGACGAACAGCGACCAATCCGCTGTGAGAATAGCTCAAGAAAATGACGATGGGTAATAATGTTTCTCACCCTTATGGTCAAGCTGCTCTGTAACGGATTCGCACCCCGCGCCCTCGTCCACACCGCCGTGTGGCCCTCGGCTCTAGTCGGCCGCAGGCTGCTTCGGAAAGTGTAAAAGTAGCATTCTCAGCGGCTTCTAGCAAGGAAGCCCGGCTGACGGTGGCGTTGCCGCTCGGAACGGGGGTCGATCGTCATGAAAAGGCACAAATTGCAGCAGGAGGCAGGTAACTCTACACGCCCCAGCCATAGCGCTCGGCGTGTTCGAACGTGCGTTGCATCTCTTCCCGCAGGATTTCCGTAAAGACAGAGCCGCCCACGGCGCGCGCACCTGGCTCAACGATATCGGGCGTCCGGTAACCCCCGGCGAGCACTCGTTGCAGCGACTGCTCGACCCAATCCGCTTCCAACGAAAGGCCGAAGGCATCTCGCAGCATCATCGTGGCGCTGAGAATCGAGCCGATCGGATTAGCGGAGTCCGTCCCGGCCAGGGACGGCGCCGAACCATGAATGGGCTCAAAAAGCGGCGCGGACGACCCAAAACTCGCGGATGGAATCAGCCCAATCGAGCCTACCAGCGCCGCCGCCGCATCGCTCAAAATATCACCGAACATATTGCTGCTCAGCATCACGTCAAATTGCGTCGGCCGCAGCGTCAACTGCATCGCCGCGTTGTCCACGTACATGTGCTCGAGTTTCACCGCGGGATAGACGGCGCTCATGGCCGTGACAGTACGGCGCCAGAGCTGCGAGCTGGTCAATACGTTCGCTTTGTCCACGGAGCATAGCCGCCGCGAACGGTTCTCCGCGCGAGCGTAGGCAAACGTCGCGATGCGTTCGATCTCCGGCGTCGAATACGACTCCGTGTCCCAGGCGCGCTCCACGCCCTTTCCGGTGGTGTGCCCGCGCTCGCCAAAATACATGCCTCCGGCAAGTTCGCGCACAATTTCAAGATCCAGGTCCCCTAGCCGATTCGCCTTTAAGGGCGAGATTCCTCTCAGCGGCTCGAGCAGTTTTACCGGACGAACGTTAACGTAGAGCCCCAGCCCTTTTCGCAGATCAAGCAGTCCGCTCTCCGGGCGCTTCCCGACGGGCAGCGCATCCCACTTCGGCCGGCCGACCGCTCCCAGAAATACAGCGTCGGCTTTGCGGCAGGCATCCAGCGTTTCGTTGGGAAGCGGCGTGCCGGCGACATCAATGGCCGCCCCACCGATAAGAAACTCCGCGAACTCGAACTGGTGGTTAAATTCTTGCGCCGATTCGCGCAAAATGGCCGCTGCGGCCCGGGTGACTTCCGGACCAATGCCGTCTCCTGGTAGCAGGACGATGCTCTTCTTCATGGTAATCCCCGAACACAAACAAAATCCAAGCAACCCATACGCGCATCGCAGGAAGATGCAAAATGGTGCGTACCCGGTGTTGGCAATCTCTTTGGCAGCAGACAGATCAGGCTGCCGGCGATGATTCCGCGGCCAGTGCCGCAGAACGCCGTCGAATCACTTCGTGGGCGATGGCGACGATGTCTCGCGGGCGCACCTGCTTAGCCTGATCGGCCAGCGCCGTCACCCGGCTGTAAACTTCCGCAAGCTCGGCATCGCTCGCCTCGTAACCCAGGTCTCGCAGCGTCGACCGCAGTGCGTTGCGCCCGGAGTGCTTTCCGAGAACCAGCGAACGCGCCGGCACCCCCACTGACTGAGGCGTCATGATTTCGTACGTCAGCGGGTTCTTGATGATCCCATCCTGGTGAATTCCCGCTTCGTGCGCGAATGCGTTCGCGCCCACGATCGCTTTGTTCGGCGCCACCTGTGCTCCCGTGATTTCGGTGAGCATGCGGCTCGTGGGAAAAAGCTCTTCGAGCCGAATGCCCGTTGTAACCCCGAAGCTGTCCTTGCGCACCGCTAGGGCCACGACTACTTCTTCGAGGGAAGCGTTTCCCGCCCGTTCACCGATTCCGTTGATCGTGCACTCAATCTGCCGCACGCCCGCGCGAATCGCCGCCAGCGAGTTCGCCACCGCCATACCCAGGTCGTCGTGGCAATGCGCGCTGAGCGTAATGCCCTGCGCATCCCCCAGGTATTCACGGACTCTTGTGAACATCGCTCCGTACTCTTCCGGCACGGCGTACCCCACCGTGTCCGGCAGATTCAGGACCGTGGCGCCCGCATCCACCGCCACACGGCATACCTGACACAGAAAATCGATGTCCGTTCGCCCGGCATCCTCGGCGGAGAATTCCACTTCGCCCACATGCTGCCGGCCGTAGCGAACCATCGAGCCGATGATTTCCAGCGCCTGCTCCCGGGTCAGGTTCAGCTTCACGCGAAGGTGCAGATCGGAGGTCGCGAGGAAGATATGCAGGCGTGGCGCGGCGGCCGGTTTCAGCGCCTCTATAGCGGCGCTTACATCTTCCTTCTTGGCGCGTGCGAGCGCCGCGATCGGCACCGTCCGAACTTCTTGCGCCACTTTCTTAACCGCCTCCAGGTCACCCCGCGACGCAATCGGGAAACCCGCTTCAATCACGTCTACCTTCAGAGCCGCAAGCTGCCGCGCCAGGCGAATCTTCTCCGCGGTGTTCATCGAGAACCCCGGCGACTGTTCGCCGTCACGGAGCGTTGTGTCAAAGATGCGTACGACGTCCATATAGCCCCCCATGCTCTAGTAACGCACGGCAGGCACCCTGCGGTCCAATTTATCTTTATTCTACTTTTGATAATTTCGCCTTATACTAACAAAAAGGAGGGCTACTTGGACCTCGGTGAATTGCAGGTGTTTCTGATGGTGGCTAAAGAAGGCAGTTTTTCCCGCGCGGGGGAGCGCCTTTACCGCACCCAGCCCGCCATCAGCCTGGCCATCCGCAAGCTGGAGGACTCCCTCGGCCAGCCTCTCTTCGTCCGCGGCGCCCGGCCCGTCCGCCTTACCGACGCGGGAACGCTTCTGAAGGACTACGCAGAACGCCTCATTAACCTCCGCGATGAAGTCAAGAAAGGGCTCTCTGAATTATCGGACTTGAAGCGCGGCGAGCTCTCTCTGGGAGTGAACGAGAGCTCCATCCACGCCCTCCTCCCCGCCCTGGCCAAATTTCGGGAAAAGCATCCCGGCGTCCAGGTGCGCGTGCATCGCATGCTTTCCCGGGACATTCCTCATGAGGTCCTGAACTACCGCTTGGATCTCGGCGCGATATCGTACGTGCCCCGCGATGCCCAGCTTCAGGCCACGGAGATCCTGAAGGATGAGCTGACTCTGGTCGTGAACCCCAAGCATTTCCTTGCGAAGAAGCGTGAAGTCGATGTCGCCGAGCTTGGCGAAGAAACTTTTATCGCGCACAGCGTCGAATCGCCCTTCCGCCGCCGTGTCATTGAGCTGTTTGCGAGAAACCGCACCGCGCTCAATATGCCCATTGAAATGCCCACCATCGAAAGCATCAAGCGTTTCGTTCAAATGGGCATGGGCGTGGCCATCGTGCCACGCATGTGCGTTCATTGGGAAATCGAACACGGCTGGATGAAGGAAGTAAAAGTGCGGCAATTGAACATGCCGCGCCACGTCTATTTCGTTTCGCGGCGCGGAGCGCGCCTCCCGCATGCCGCCAGCGAACTAATGCGCATCCTTCGGGAAGAGTGAGGCCTCGCCGCCCCCATTTTCTTCGGGAAAATTTTTTTCATCTCAGATATGCTTCGGTGTGCAAGTTTTTGAAATCTGAAAATGGATGTGCCTGTTTGACGAGCGGACTCGCCATTCTGACGATCGGATTTTTCCTGGGGATGCGGCATGCCACCGATCCGGACCACGTGATTGCCGTGTCGACGATCGTCAGCCGCGAGCGCTCGATCGCCAAAGCAGGCCTCATCGGCATCCTCTGGGGCTGCGGCCACACGCTGACCATCGTCGCCGTCGGAGCGGCCATTATCTTATTTGGCTTGGCAATTCCTGCACGTACCGGCCTGACTATGGAATTTTCCGTGGGTCTCATGCTGATTCTGCTCGGCGTGCTGAACCTCACCGGCGCAATGAAATGGATCAGCGAAAAATTCTCCCCTGCCCACCCACGCGTGACTGGAGAACATGCCCACCTCCATGAGCACGGTTCCCACGTGCATTTTCACTGGCATTCCCACGCCCCGGCCGCGGATCATCACGGCAATAGTCTCGCGGCGCCGAATTGGCGGCGTGGGCCTTTTGGGCGGTTGGGTCTTTTTCACGTGCTGCGCCCTCTGTTCGTTGGCATCGTTCACGGTTTGGCAGGTTCCGCCGCAGTGGCTCTGCTGGTGCTGAGCACGATTCGTGATCCGCAATGGGCGGTTCTTTACCTGCTGATTTTCGGCATCGGCACCATCGCAGGAATGATGCTGATTACCGCGGCGCTCGCCCTGCCTTTTTCTTTCGCGGGTTACAAATTCGCGTGGCTCAATCGAGGCTTCGTGATTGGGTCGGGTCTCCTCAGTCTGAGTTTTGGGCTCTTTGTCTGTTACCAGATCGGTTTTGTCGGCGGTCTCTTCACCAATCATCCCAAGTGGACGCCCAGCTGATCCTCATCCAGCGCGATCGGGTTCCCCGGCAAGCGCCTCCGCTCCTTTTGATAAACTACTTTTCTCTAACACCTATTTATCTGCTTTATAATGACTACCATTCCCTTCGGCGTTAATGTGAATTTGTTTTCGCGTCCCTCTCAGAACTCAGGATGCACCGCTCGACTAACGGCCAAGGAAGACCCATGGCCACTAAAATCGTATTCCATCCCCCCGCCTCCAGCCTCCCGCGTAGGCCGCGCAGGATGTTGGAACGTCCTCCGCTCTCTTGCCTTGGTGATTGGCCTATTCCTCTGTTCCATCTCGACACGCGCGCAGCTCCAACAACCGTTCGCATTCTGTGGTGATCCCGCTAACCCTAAAGGCATCGCTGTTTACACTCGAAACGATTTAACCGGAGTCCTCACGCCGGTTCCCGGCTCGCCTTTTCCGAGCAGGGAAGCAGTGAACGTGATGACTCTCGATTTCAAGGCCCGGTTCTTGTTCGCCGCCACCTACAAATCCCAGCAAAATCTCCATGTTTACCGTTGATCCCAATACTGGTGCACTTCAGGAAGTTCCCAAATCACCCTTTGCCTCCCCTTCCACAAACAGCCCTGCGTTTCTCTCAACGGAAAGCAGCGGCCAGTTTCTCTACGTAATTAATTTCAACAGCTCCCAGCCTGACGTCAGCTCGGTTGAATCCTGAGCGGGGCAACCCATCCCAGCGGCAAATCGTTCTACACCTCCCTCAACGCTCCAAACGTCTCGATTCCCAATGAGGCATTCTTCCTGTTTTTCGACGGTTCCACTGGAAAATTCACCATTCCCAATCCCAACTTGGGCTCAAGTGCCGGCACATTTGGGTGCTGCTTTGCCCTCGACCCTCAAGGGAAGAGCCTCGCGCTAGACTAGTTTCTGGCGCGAAACTCAAATCCCCGCATGAAATCAGCCTGGCGCCCGATTTTCCGAGCAGAGTTTCGTGCATCTTTATATTTTTCCCTTGACATGTATGTATGGCTTGTGGCATATATACAGCATGCCGACCAAATCCCGACCGAAACACGAATCCCTTGCCGACGTCCAACGCTGGTTGCAGCAGCAAACCGCCAACCTGTGGCCTGCCGCCCTCGGCTCTCTCAGCTTTCGCCGCAGTCCTTGCATTCGCCCGAATTGTCCCGCCTGTCTTTCCGGGAAGAAGCACCCCAGCCATGTCCTCTATTGCCGCCAGCAAGGACGCCGCTTGTCCCTGTACGTGCCCGAGGAATTGGTTCCCCAAGTCCAGCGCTGGTTAGACAACGGGCGTGCTCTGCAGGAACTGCTCTACCAGGCCGCACCGCGCTATGTCAAAGCTTTGAAACGGCAGCGGGACCAGGCCTCGAAAAAAGCAGAGGACTGAACCGTGCCGAGAACTGCGAAGCCGCAGATCAGTTTCGCCGAATGGGAGTTGCTGCAGCAGGGCGTTTTGCTGGAGCCGGTTCTGCAAACCATCTCCGATTTTCTGGACGACCACGAAGAAATGATCGAGGCAGTACGACGTGATCTGGAACAAGGTCTGAAAAATCCCGGGACCGGTCGCAATGGATTGACCCCGCAACAGGTTCTGCGCTCCCTGATCCTCAAGCGCGTCAAGTAATGGTAAGACTTCAGAAACGTGGAGTTGCCGTCCAAGGGGTGCATTTCATCAAGGTTTTTGAGCGAGCAACTCCACATTACGAATGAATCAGAGCGACCGCCTGCTAGCCGATGGGACTCTCGCGCCCAATCCCGCCACTAGCTTTGTCAACGGAGAAGCGCTCTCGATGGCATTCGACACTTTCGGCCGATTTCTCTATGTGGACTTTCCGGAACCGCCCACGGCCTCGACGAGTGTCCAGAGGGCAGCTTCCGCCTCACCCAACCAGGGGCATTCACAATTAGGCGAAAATTATTGCGTAGCCTGCAGCTTTGCTATCCAAACACCCTATTTCACGGCGGTGATGCGATAAATCACCCCCGCGCCGTCATCCGCTACCAGCAGCGAGCCGTCCGGCGCAACTGTCACCCCCACTGGCCGTCCGAGCACATCCGGTGCGCTCGTATCTGGGACGAGCCCCGTCATAAACGGCACAGGATCGGCCGAAGGCTTGCCATCCTTAAACGCCACGAATGCAATCTGGTAACCCGCGCGCTTCGCCCGGTTCCACGAACCATGCTCAGCGACAAACGCGCCGCCCCGGTAACTCTCCGGAAATTGCTTCCCCGTATAAAACGCGAACTGCAGCGGCGCCACATGCGCGCCAAGCAATACGTCCGGGATGATTGCGCGCGCAACGAGCTCTGGCTTCTGCGGCTTGACGCGTGGATCAACGTTGTCCCCGATGTAGCTGTACGGCCAGCCGTAGAATCCTCCATCTTTCAACGACGTGAAGTAATCCGAGGGAAGATCGTCTCCCAGTTCGTCGCGTTCGTTGACGGTCGTCCATACCTCTCCCGTCACCGGCTCCAGCGCCACCCCCACCGGATTCCTCAGCCCCGTAGCGTACAGCCGCGCATTCTTGCCGTCTGGATCGCAGATGGTCACGGCCGCGCGGCGCGGATCTTCCCCGGTGTCAATATTAGAACCGGAGCCAACACCAATGAACAGATGCTTCCCGTCCGCCGAAAACGTCAGCGACCGCGTATCGTGTCCGCCCGTTGGTAAATCCATCAGGTGCTCTGCTTCGCCAAGCCGCTTGGAGGTCTTGGGATCGTATGCAAAGCGCACTAACTCGTTCGTGTTCCCGACGTAAACGTAATTTTCGTGGAATGCGATGCCGAACGGCCGCTTCATGCCGTTGACAAAAACTTCGCGCCCTTGCGCTCCGCCTGTATGCTGCGGATCGCGCATCACGACGATTTCTCCGGCCCCCGTATCGGCCAAGAAAATGTCCCCATTCGGCGCCACGGTCAGCCAGCGCGGATGTTTGAAATCTGTTGCAAATACGTTCAGGCGAAATCCCGGCGGCACCGTGGGCAGAAATCCCGCCGGCGGTTTCGTCTTTTCCGGTCCATTGCCCGCGGACTTCGTCGTGAACGGAACCGGCAGCTTCGGCTTCTGGCCGTGTGTGACTTGCGCCTGCATCAGACAAGGCAGAGAAAATGCAAAAGCTAAAACGAGAATGCTTCGTGCGCGCATGGTGATGTCCTTTCAGAAGAAACGCATATCGTTTCGCTTCCTATGATGCCTCAGTCGGACACTCGTTTCCAATTGCCGTCACTTCCCGAACGATGTGAAGGCGAACCCGGTGGGGTGCGTCGGATAGCAGGAAATCATTCTCCATCCAACCCCCGTCGATGCGCATCCAATGCATCCTGGAGAGAGTAAACCAGTACAGGTGTTTAGGGAGACGAGCCATGCAGAGCCCCTATATTTGCCGCGGCATCGCCCTTGTGGTGATTGCTGGCCTTGTCACCTGGACCGCTTTCCGTGCCCTTGGCTCGAGGCCTCCCGAAACCCCCAAAATACCATTCCCCGCGCCGGCCACTGATGCGCCGTTGGCCACCGCCAAGAGCCAGCAAACCGCGGTACTTGCTGGAGGCTGCTTTTGGGGCCTTCAGGCCGTCTTCGAACATCTCAAGGGAGTTTCTTCGGTGACTTCCGGCTATGCGGGCGGCTACGTCAAGTCACCGTCCTACGAAAGCGTGAGCATGGGCGTGACCGGCCACGCTGAAACCGTCAGCATCTTCTACGATCCGTCGCAGCTCACCTACGGCCAGCTCTTGATGGTTTTTTTCTCCGTCGCGCACGATCCCACGCAATGGAATCGCCAGGGTCCGGACACCGGCTCCCAGTACCGCTCCGCGATCTTCTATACCATTGCGGAGCAGAAGCGCATCGCTCTGGCCTACATCGCACAGCTCGATGCTGCAAAGGTCTACTCCCGGCCTATCGTCACGAAAATCGAGCCCTTCCAGGCTTTCTACCCTGCTGAGAGCTACCATCAAGATTTCCTCAAGAACAATCCCGGTAATCCCTACATCGTCTACAACGACCTGCCCAAGCTGGAAAACCCGAAAAAGGATTTTCCAAACCTCTATCAGCCTTAGCAATCAAGAACTTTTACCGGCGGTCCGGGCGCTCGGTCACCGCTTCGCCGGAAGTGCCCGGAAGCGGCGCCTTCGCGCCCCCAGCCGCTTCTCCATCGAACAATTCGTTCAGGCTTGCATAGCCGTAGATTGTCGGTGCATGATTCTGCATGAGCCCTCCGGTGTCCGCCGTAGGGCCGTAATTGCTGTGCAAATCTCTTCCCAGCATCCTCAGCATTGCCATCTGTTGGCCTCGATGGTGTGCGGTGTGCGCGATTCTCCGGACCACCACCCACGCGCGCGATCGCCGCACGTCAAAAAATTTCGTTCCGGATTCCCACCAATCATCATCTTTCGCCCGCAGCGCCGCCAGCCGCTTCCCGCTGTCCTCCGCGTAGCGCTTCATGAATTCCAGCCGAGTCTCCGTCGCCGGCAGTGGCGGCGCGTTGACGTCGATCCCCAGCATGCCGATAAACCACAGATTCTCGCTCACGCACTGGTGCACCATCTGTTCGTACCCGCTGCGCCCTCGCGCATCCCCCGCTCGCGGACGGACCGCAAGATCCTCGTCGCGGAATTCACTCCACACACTCACAACCTTCATCCGTTCCGTCTCATAGGTTTCCAAGAGAAAGTCGTATCGCATGATGGTCGTCCTGCAAAGCGATCTCGAGGGGAATTCTCCCTCCTGGCAATCCACGCGTCAACTCGGATGCTTGCAGGAAAGCAACGCCTCACTCGAAAGCGATTATCCTTCCACGCTCCCGGACAAATTCGGAGCGGATAGGGACCGCTACAGGCCAACGGGGAAGCATTTCTGTTGCTCGGCGTCTTGTTAACATCTGATGTTAACATCTGATGGTGTTAACCGTAAGCGCTGTAGAGGAGTATTTAGTCCTTTACGCGCGCTGTGCTGTGGCTCCCTCCCGTTTTCCGCGCGCGCACGTCCATGACAATTAGGAGGCCGTTATGGCGAATTCTGTCCGCGCTATCCCCGAGGGGTATCATTCCATTACGCCAGCGCTCACGTGCAAAGACGCTGCCCGGGCCATGGATTACTACAAGAATGTCTTTGGCGCCGCCGAGATCATGCGCATGCCTGGTCCGGATGGCAAGGTCATGCACGGCGAACTTAGAATCGGAGACTCGGTGATTTTTGTGTCCGATGAGTTTCCCGGCATGTCCTGCGCGCCCACGCCCGGCGCCACGAACGCCGTTTATATTTTTATGTACACGGAAAATGTGGACGCCATTTACAACCGCGCAGTTGCCGCGGGCGCCAAAGTTGACATGCCGCTCATGGATCAGTTCTGGGGAGACCGCTACGGGAAACTCACGGACCCGTTTGGCCACCAGTGGGGCCTTGCACAGCACGTCGAGGACGTCGCACCCGAGGATATGAAGCGCCGTCAGAAAGAGGCCATGGCGGCACAAGCGGCCAAGGCTGCCGGCCAAAGCTGAACCCTGGCGATTAAATTCCGTGGAAAGGCCCGCCGGCTTCTAAGCGAACGGCGGGCCTTTCGATTTCCAGGCACAGCAGGTGAAGTTCCCTGCGGCCCATGCGCCCGCCGACGTCAGCGTTTCTTGAAGAGGCAAACGCCGGACCATGGGCGGTTTCCTGCCGGCCCTTTTTTCTCTGGCAAATGGCCCAGCAATCGCAGGAAGAACGGCGGCCGCTTGAATCGCGTCGCGGTTTTCAGCAACCCCTTCACGTCTATCGGCTCCCAACCATACGGCGTGAAAAAAGCCGGCCCCTCCGCCGGGCCGAATTTGAATGGCGCGCCAATTTCGCTGAGTTGTTTTCCGGTTGTGCGCTGCATCATCTTTAGAAGTCCGGGGGAGGCAAGGTCCAAAACCCAGCGCTGAAAATGCGCACTCGCGGCGAGATCTTTGGCGAGGGCTGCTACTTCTTCGGCGCTAAGATAGATGAGCAGACCCTCGGTGAGAATCAGGATTCTCTTGGCGCGGCGATCGAGCTCGGCAAATAGAGCGCGCCGCGCTCTGCCGTCGGACAAGTTCATTCGAACGCGCTCCAGCGCACAAGCTGGCTTTTCGTTCGCAAGAATTCCTTCTTTGTAAGTAAGTATTTCCGGAAGATCGACTTCGATCCACTGCAATGAAGCGGGCAGAGACATGCGGTACGGCCGCGCGTCCAGGCCCGCGGCAAGATTCACCACCATGTCGGTGCCTTGCTCGATCTCCTGCGCGATGAACCAATCGAAAAGATAAGTCCGGGCCACCCACGCCCACGCGTGACTGTTTCCCTCCGGCAGCGTGTTGGCGATATCCACGCCCATCTTCCCAGCGAGGCGATCTGCATAAGGATCGCGAAAGAGCGCATCAGCGCGCTCGGTCTCCCGCGCGCGAAAAACGGCAGCCCATCGCGCCGTATCCGAAATGTTTCGAACGACGGCTTGCGTGGCTGTTGCTTGAGCCTCAGTCATGGCTTTTTTCCTTCTGGCAGGAACGGCTGGAGCCCCACCCTCACGATGGCTCTAGTCTGACAAAAGTTACGTCGTCGTGTAGTGGAAAGTTTGATTGCGTAGCGGCGCCCCTTGTTCCACCTACAACGGCCACAGCCAGGCTGCGCCGCGTACTCCGCTGGCATCTCCATGTTTCGCCGGAAGAATCGGCGTGTTCGCTTCCTTGCCGAAAACGTACTCCTTCAGACGGGCCGGAACATTTCGGTAGAGCCGTGGAATTTGCGAAGCCCCCCCGCCCATCACAATCACGTCCGGATCGAGAAGATTGATGACTTGCGCCAGACCGCGCGTGAGCCGGTCTTCAAATCGATCGAGCGCGGCGAGCGCGGCAGGTTCGCCTGCGGCGCTTCGCGCGATGATCTCGGGGCCCTTGACAGAAACGCTCGTTGCGCGCTTGTAATCCGCTTCCAGCCCCGTTCCGGAAATCCACGTTTCGATGCAGCCGTTCCTCCCGCAATAACACGCGGGGCCTGGAAATTCCTCCGGCCGCATCCACGGCAATGTGTTGTGGCCCCATTCGCCGGCAACTCCATTCGAACCGCCATGCACGCGGCCATCGACCGCAATTCCCCCGCCGCAACCAGTGCCCAGAATAACCGCGAAAACGACGTGCTTGCCCGCACCCGCGCCATCCGTCGCTTCCGAAACCGCCAGGCAGTTGGCGTCATTCGCGCATCGCACTTCGCGGCCGAGCGCGCGGCTCAGATCCTTGTCGAACGGTTTCCCGTTCAGCCATGTGGAGTTGGCATTCTTCACCAAGCCGGTCTTGGTGGAAATAGTTCCTGGGATTCCCATTCCTACGCTAGCGCTCCGGCCGAGTTCCTTCTCGATTCCTTCCGCAGCGTGCGCCACCGCTCGCACGGTGCCTTCGTAATCAAAACGCGGCGTGGCTATGCGGTGGCGGTGCAGCTCCCGGCCATCTCGCTCGAGCGCCACGAATTCAATCTTGGTGCCGCCAAGATCCACACCAATTCGTATGTGCTCTCGTTTTTCTTGAATTGTCGGCATCGGTGAAGCATCCTCCGGCGAGGAGGCAGTCTATCGCACAAGGCGCTGGGATAGTTTTCGAGTTTCGGAAGTTATGGCGCGCTGGTTTGAATCGAAATGCCGAATGCGGCTATCGCGCCGCCGGGCGGGAAGCAGACCACATCACCCGGCCGGATCTCCTCGATTGGTCCGCCTTCGCGCTGGACCCAACCGCAGCCTGTCGTGACGATGAGGGTCTGACCGAGCGGATGCGTATGCCACGCAGTCCGCGCATCCGGCTGGAAAGTTACGCTGGCAACTTGAACAAATGCCGGATCAGGTGCCTGGAACAGCGGATCGATACGTACCGTGCCAGTGAACCACTCTGACGGAGCAGTGACCGAAGGCTGCGAGCCAATTCTTTTGATCTCCATATCTCGTATTCCCTTACTTCATGTCTTTCTTTGTCTTTCTTATGTGATCATCCTATTTCCTAAACCGCTCGAACCGATACGCCAACTCCGATCCTTCTTGGCTGCCCTAGGCGAGTTCGCCGACGAGCAACGCGAACGGCTCCGAGTATCGAGCGATCCGGAGTCCGCCTGCATCCACCGGATCAAAGCCCGCGTCATGGATCAGCTTGGCAGCGACATCCTTGGCGCTCTGGTCGTCGCCGCAGTACACCAGGCTCGGCCGAGTTTCTTTGCCTTTGGATTCGAATACTCCGAACAGCACTTCACTGGGAACGGTGTTGAAACAGAACTACATGGGCGCGCGGAACTTTCTTTGCGAGCTCTTCGGCTCCCGATGTAGTGGTGCCAATGATGAGTTTCGTGTTGCCCGCATCCATCGGCAGGCAGCAGGTTACGATCACCTTGCCTGACAAATCGCCTGTCTGCTTCAGAACATCGTCGATTCGGGACCAATGCACGGCCAGGAGGAGCGCGTCCGCTTCCTTCGCAGCCTCGCCCGGCGTACCGGCGCGTGCATTGCCTTGGGCGTCGCGTGCCAGTCTCTTGAGTTTGTCGTTGCTCCGCGCGTAGCTGAATACGACTTCATGTCCAGTTCGCGCGAAGCGTTCCGAGCCTCCCGCCCATCAATCCCGAACCCAGGATGCCGACGCGCACACCGCTTGATTTCGCCTTTCGATATCTGTTGTTCCTCAGCGGCCCACCAGTTTCTGCAGTTCTTCGGGGTACCGAGCGCCTTGCACCGCGATCTTTGAGGCTGCGGTTTCCAGCTGCCGGAGATCTTCGGGCGTAAGTTCGACGGCGGCGGCTCCGATGTTCTCTTCGAGTCGATGCAGCTTGGTTGTACCAGGGATCGGAACGATCCACGGCTTCTGCGCTAGCAGCCATGCGAGAGCAATCTGGGCAGGCGTCGCCTTTTTCTGGTGGGCGAACTTGCCAATCAGATCAACCAACGCCTGATTCGTTTTCCGGTTCTCCGGCGTAAAGCGAGGAACGATGTTGCGGAAGTCGGTCTTGTCGAACTGCGTGTCTTCGCTGATCTTTCCGGTGAGGAAGCCCTTGCCCAACGGGCTAAATGGAACGAACCCGATCCCGAGTTCCTCGAGGGTCGGTATCACTTCCGCTTCAGGCTCTCTCCACCAAAGCGAATATTCGCTCTGAAGCGCCGCGACCGGCTGAACGGCGTGTGCGCGACAGATGGTCTGAACGCTGGCTTCCGAGAGTCCGAAGTGCTTTACCTTGCCTTGCTGGATGAGGTCTTTCACGGCTCCGGCGACGTCTTCCATCGGCACGTTGGGATCTACGCGGTGCTGATAGAACAAGTCGATGACATTGGTCTTGAGGCGCTTGAGCGATGCCTCGGCGACCTCCTTGATGTGTTCTGGACGACTATCCAGGCCACTCCAACGCGGTCCGCTGTTGGGATCAGGCTTGAACCCGAACTTGGTGGCGATCACCACCTGGTCACGAAGTGGAGCCAGCGCTTCGCCCACGAGTTCTTCGTTTGTGAAAGGACCGTAAACTTCGGCGGTGTCGAAGAACGTTACTCCACGTTCGATGGCCGACCGAATCAGAGAGATCATCTCCTTTTTGTCCGCAGCCGGACCATAACCGAAGCTCATTCCCATGCAGCCGAGGCCGATGGCCGACACTTCAAGATTGCTTTTTCCAAGTTTGCGTTTTTGCATTGTTTCTCCTTCCTAACCCGTTTCTCTCATCCCGAGATTAGAATCAAACGCCACGGAAGCGGTAGCCCGATCCTTCCGATTTATTGCCTATTCCTCTCGTTATGTGGAAAAAATCATTGGTGTTTCTGAAGCGAGCGGCTATCTTAGGCAAGGGAAGAGGAAACCAATACAATGAAAAACCCCGGCAAAAATGCCTCTCCGCCACTAAATCGACCGGGGGAATTGCGCAGCGAGCTGACGCGCAAAATTGCCTCTTTCATTGGGACCAAAGAGAAACTGATAACCGACGTCCCCGGCTTGCTGCTGAGCCGGCGGACCGCCCCTACCGCACCGGCCTCAGTGACCTACGAGCCAAGCCTGGCCGTGGTCGCGCAAGGGCGCAAGCGAGCAGACCTCGGCGGGACCACGTTCATCTTCGATGAGTCGCGATACCTGCTGACATCGCTCGATTTGCCAGTCATCTGCAACGTGATCGAAGCAAGTGAGGAGGTGCCCTATCTCTGTTTCGTGCTCAAACTCGAAATGCCTGTAGTCCGAGAACTTCTGAGCCGAGAAGAGACTCAGGCGCCTGAGGCGCCGTCTGCCAGTCCTGCCATGGCCACTGGTGAGACCACGGCGGAGTTACTCGATGCATGCTGCCGGCTCATAGACCTGCTGGACACCCCGCAGGACATTTCCTTTCTCAGTGGATTGATTCAACGCGAGATCGTCTACCGAATCCTCCGGGGGCCGGAAGGGGCACGTCTTCGAGCGATTGCAACGCTCGGAGATCAGAGCCACCGGACGGCAAAGGTGGTCGCCTGGGTTAGGGCGAACTACGCGAAGCCACTAAGGGTGGAAGAGCTCGCAAAAATCGCGGGCATGGGTGTCTCCACGCTGCATCACCATTTCCGGGCGCTGACCGCCATGAGTCCTCTTCAGTATCAAAAGCAATTTCGGTTGCATGCAGCGCGGGAACGCATGCTTATGGATGGTATGGACGCCGCCAGCGCGGCATTCGAGGTCGGATACGAGAGCGCCAGCCAATTCAATCGCGAATATAGCCGCTTCTTCGGCCAACCACCCCTGCGGGATATTCGGACCCTTCGCTCGCCAGGAGCTCTGCCCTCGGAGTCGGTCAGTAATCGGTAAAGCGTTATCCAACTGTGTTGCTAACAAGCACGACACCGCATGGCGAGTCTGAGCACAGGTGAGTGACTGCGCAACAGGCACCGGTCTATGCAATGGCTTCCGTGAAGCGCCGTTGAAATCCGCTTACCGGAATTGTTGCGGTTCTGAGCGGATGACGGCTACTCGGAAACAATGGAAACAATGGACTTGTCGTATTACGCGCTTACCGGAAACTGCCTATTATTATGGGAATTCAGGCTTCATAGTGGGCGAAAAGGCGCGGAACGAATCCCCCTTTCCTTCCTGTCGTGATGCTTTCAGAGCGGTCCTCGCCGTCAAGGGTTCGCTACGCCGCGCCTACCACCGGCGCGCC
>Ga0193733_1000125_pt1 | contig 27939 bp, 21 predicted proteins | sample U1s2metaG_FD_145076 | JGI IMG/M metagenome (GOLD analysis project Ga0193733, IMG submission 145076) | Soil microbial communities from a riparian zone of the East river system, Colorado, United States - U1s2 | ecosystem: Environmental > Terrestrial > Soil > Riparian zone | place: USA: East River...
CATCGCCGTGCTCGTCATCCTGCATCGCGCTTGGCTCGCGCAAAATCCGGAGATTGAAAAATGGTGCCTGGACACGCTGAGGGATTTGAAGCCAGCAGAGGCCTCGGAATTTGACTCACCAGTATCCGCCCTGGATCACACAGCCGAATCTTTTCTGGGCGAGGCTGGAGTAGCGCTCCTGCAGGAGAGCGGTGAGGAATGGGTCCTGCGGTTGGCGTTTGAAGGCGTCACTGGTTTTTATTACAACTCCATCTTCCAGACCATGTGGCGGGCTTACTTGTTACGGGAACAGCTGGGAGAGAAATTCGGAGAGCTGGCAAATGTCGTGGTTTTCTGGTCGGCACTCCGCCGCGGTGCGACCCGTGAATCGGCCTACCAGGCGGATCGCGCTCTGCTGGCAAAATACAAGGCGACGCTGTTTCGCAGATACGCAGCGGGGAAGCTCAAAAGCGTGCTGATTCCACTTCGCAAGGCGGAAGCGCTGGGACGCAGTGTGGTAGAAAGAGTCTCTCGAAGGTCGATGTCGAGCGGAGAGAGGCGCATGAGGGAAGCCATGCGGGCGTCACGACGCGAACGGAGACGTGATCGCAAGCTCGACCGGGACATGCCGGACATCGACGTTGCAGTGCTCCAGAAAGGTTTCGGGTTTTTGTGGGCGATGGTGCGCCCTCCCCTTCCTGGTGAAGCGGTCACGCTGCAACATTACATTCGCGAGCTGTTTGATCTGGAAATGCGCACGCTTCCCCGCGCGCAGGCGGATGAGGAGAACTACGAAATACAGGGGACGCCTTACGAGTTCGACTCTTGGGTAATGGCGCGTGTCGCGGAATTCATCGCGAGCGCCAATTCCGTCGAAGTCGCGCGGCAATTCTACCGGCCAATCGTGGAGCTTGGCCCTCCAGGGCGCTATTGGGTGGATGACTTCCTGCAAGCATGGATTAGCTATGGGCTCCAGCTCAGCACCGATCTCGTGGCGTTCGCGAAAATCTGGGAAGACATGCTGCGGTACACGATGACGCTTCCCGCGTGGCAGCCGTCACCAAGCGGTCGCTGGTCTCGCGCCGAGTCGCTGGCAGTGGATCTCGTGGGCATGCATGACACGGCGGCAAACGTCCTGGGCCAGGCCAAGTATCGTGGTGTTGTCAGCGCGATGGCACCGGTTTTCGAGGACTGGGCCGTTCGCTGGCTGAAACATGCGTCGGCAGCGGCATGGTTCGCCCATTTTCTGCCGACCGAATCCGGCCAGGTCCTGCTCCCGATGGGAATTAAGCAACTCGCCGGCGTTGTGAGTGGCTTTGAGGAACGCGACTGGCATGATCACGGACTCGGCGGGCAGTTTACTGACGCTCTGGCTGCGTGTTGGAAACATAAGCAGTACGAAGTGGAATCCCAGCCCGAGTTGCGAAAAGCATTCCTGGGTATACTCACCGAGTTGTGCGCGCGCACTATTCCGGAAGCATTGCATTTCAGAGAAAAAACAACGCAAGCGCTCGCAGCGGTTGGCAGCTAAAGCGTGCCATTGCTGAAGCGAGGGGGCGTCTAGCAGAAGAGACAATGACATGCTAGATGCCGGACTACAGCAAACTCAGGCCAGAGAAAAGCGGAGTATCCGCCCAGTCCTGTCCGGTACGCACCTCGGGCGATTCGGTTTGAGGTACCGGCTCTGCAATCAGCATTTCGAAAGGCTGGAACGCCTCGCGGAGCATCGCGGCATACTTCTTCCGGTCGTAGCCAAACCATCCTTCCCAAAGCGCGAAGGCCCGAACGCGGTCGTTTGGCACAGCGGATTCGCTATCGGTGATGATGTACTCGATGTTCTGGCCTGGACGTAGCTTGACCCCACTTCCGAAAAGTTGTTGCGCTGCAATGGCGGTAACACCAGCTTTCTGATAGTCACGCGGCTCTCGTGTGATCCGCTTACTCACGACCAGGTCCTTGATCTCTACATCTCCACTGGCTAGGCGTTCTTCGTAGGCCACCAAGACCGTGCGTGCAACTTCAAGCTTTTGAAGATACGACTCATAGTCGCGGGCTTCGGCCAGGATCGAAAGCACCTCATGCTGCATTCGGTTTAGCAGCGGAGGCGTATCGTGGCGTCGGCATTCGAGCCCCCTGATCTTGACTTCACCATCTTCACCAACGGCGAAGAAGCGATTCGGGACTGGAACATCCTGATATTGCTTCGATGGAAGGAAGACAACGTATCGGTAGACAGACTCTATTGCCAAAGGAAGGTGCGTTCGCTCTTCAATATCTTTGGCAAGGTGCTCGAAGTCTTTATGTGTTGCGCCTTCTCGCCATACGTAGAGGGAATCCACGAGCGCGTGCAACAATTCGAAGCCGCGACTCTCTGCGATTTCCTTCGCTACAAGGAGGGTTTCCCTCGCCACTGCGTTGATGGCTTCGTGGGCCTCGATCTTCCCAAACCGTGCATTCTTGTAGCCGGTGTATCCGAAACAACAAACGAGGAGCCATTTTAGCGAATCACGCTGCAACTTGAATCGCGCTGCGATGGTTGGCTCTGAGGTCTTCTGAAGTTTTTTTAATTGCGTGCGCTTGTCAATCAGGCGTTCCACCACGCGACTGGTGATTCCCCTTCTCTTCTGGCAGATGCGGTAGCCTAGTTCCGGTATCCGGGGAGCATCGGGGCAGCACGGGCAATTGACGGTCTCGGGAGAGATGTTGAAGCGGGCCATGATACTTGGGAATTGGCTCACAAAGTCGAGTTCCGCGACATTGGGGGTAAAACCGAGCTTGGGGACGAAAACCAGCCCGCCCCGATCTGCCGCCAGCAGCTCATCCGGTTGCTTTGGATCTTCCGGCTCTGCCTTCTGTTCCGGTATTAGCACTCCGTCGCGGTGAGCCAGCTCCATCTGCATGTACGAAATACCGGTTCCCGTTGTAGTCCTAGCCGCATATTGGATAGGTAGTTTGGTGACTCGTGCGAGTTCCCAGAGCCCGGCGAAATCACACTTCTCCGAAATGAAAGAATTTTGCTTATCGACATGGATGCGCCCGAAGAGCGTTGTTGCGCTGGCCTTGAAAAGAATCCTCCCGTAGCTGGTATAGCTTCGCGCTCTCGATTGTTGGACTAACGCAGCCTGATCGCGATTCAAGTTCAGGGAGAATTTCAAACGCTCCGCCTGCTGGCGGAGCAAGGGCAGAATCGTTGAATCACCCCACTCAGAAAGAATTACATCGGGGTCCTCGCGCTTAAGTAAATGGGCAAATCCAAGTGCCGGCGGCTCGCCTGCTTCGTCTAGTTCCCAGCACCTTCCATCCATCTCAATCTCAAGCGCGGCCCGGCGACCATGCGTCGGATCGATGCGCGATAGTCCGGCCAAGCGAATCTGCATGATCTTGAGCGGCGGCATTTCGTAATCCAGCGTCCATTCACAGTCGCGGCATTCGATAGCTTGGATTCCTCCCTCTTCGTCCGCTTCCACTTGCACGAAGGCAAGCGGAAACACTCGCTTCTCCCAACAGTAGAGCGATGCAACCATGAGATCGCTGTTGTAGAGCTGTAGCCGCGAATCGAAGCGATGCACCCATCGTCCCCAGCCCACGAAGTCGGTGGGACAAAGAACGGAGAGTTCAAGGACTTGACGTGGCGCATTCAGCCATAGATCGATCCTCTCCGTCAGCCGGGGCCGAAGTTTCGCGTGTTGCTTCTGAGCAGCGTCCTGGAGACGGCCAAGTCCCTGCTCGCTCCCAGAGACATAAAACGCCGGGGTAAAGGTGTCAGTCAAATGGTAGTGCGCTTGATTCCTGTCGATCAGCCAAAGCGTCATCCCCTGTTTGTTCGGGTAGAGATCTAGAATCCATCCTTGCAGCAATCTCACAAAGCACCCCTGCGTTCTGAAGAACTTTTTCGACCGCGGACAGACGCTTCTCCTGGTCAAGTGCGATAGAAAGAAGAATGGCTTCCATCGGATTGTCGTGACACTGGTAGGTCGCTGCCTGTGTGTAGCAGCGCACGCGGACAAAGAGTCTGTCGAAATGCGGCTGATCCTCGCGTCTCAAGGCACGTCGGAACTTTTTCCATCGCTCTGCTGCTTGTTGAATTAGTTGGACGAATGTAGGGACGGTCCTGCCCATAGTGTGCCTCCAGATGTTCAGCTCAAATAGTAAAAAGCGATGCGGCTTTTTCGCGGGTAAAGGAGAGTTCGTCGCCGGGTCGTGGTTCAACCTTCACAACTTCATTTGCCTGTTCGCAGAGCCTGTGGAGGAAATCCCGTCTACTTGTGTTGAATGAAGTGGCATCTGAGAAAACGGCGATGGATAGCGGGAGTGCCGCGAGCTTTCCTAGCCCTTCGAGCGCGTGCTCAAACGATGCCCGAGCTTCTCGATCCCGCACATCTTCGTCAAAAAACAAATCAGGCAGGGCTGTAACAATCAGCACGTTGGGATCGAATGTCTCCAGAAATTTAGGGACACGTCGGACCAGCTCTGTGAGTTGAAAACAGGTGAAAGCGCGCGAAACTCGAATGAGACAATTGAAGACGGAAGGGTCGAGACCACGCTCCCTTGCAAAACGCGCAATTAGGAGTGGACTGATCTGATTCGCACCGTCCAGGTAGAGAATCTTCTTTTCCTCATGCAGAACTCTCGGGAGGAAGTAGTGCGAGAGTCGCGGCATTTCCGGGCAGCCGTAATAAAGCGTAAGCGCACGACTCGGAAGAACCCACGGCTTGGGAGACGACTGTCCATCCGCGCTGCTTAGTGCGACGGGTAAATTCATGATGACCTACCGTTGGCCCGGGAAAGCCTGGATCATGGTAGGCGAAGAAAAAGCGAAATGTCAAGTGTGGGTGGGGCAGCGTCACTGCATCTACCTAATCTCGCTTCCTAGAGGCATTTTCTACTTCGGGTGGAACCATCCTCCATTTGCCCCGGTATAGGGGGATTCTTCGCTCAACTAACATCGAATCTGCTTCGTCGAGTGAACCTGAGGGTTCTATGCTTGCTCGCGGTGCTTTGGCAATTTCGTTTATCTTCGCGACGATCTTTGCCTCATCCTCCTTAGATTTCGCTTCAGGTAGGCGGCTGGCCCACTCCCTCCATTCAGGCCTCATGAGCTTGTCCCACAATTTGGAAACGAGGAACTCTCCGTTGACAGGTGGATAGTGAGCGAAGGACATTACTCCTCTCAGTTTCTCGCCATCTGAGAGTTGGGAGTAGTGCTCATCAAGCTTGGCGAGATCGGCTTTCAATTCGTCCCCGTGAATGAACAATTGATCCTCGTCTAGAAACACCGGAGCAGTTCTTTCGTGGAGTTTGTCGCGAGATGTGAAAACCATGCAGAAAGGAAGATAGTATAAGTAGGCGATGTCAATTTTGTTGGTCGGTCGCTCTCGTCCAATAAGATCGGCGCCGAGCGCAATGCAGAAAAACAGATCAACCAAAAGCAGGTGGGCCGTGTATGGAGCGTACGCTTTGATTGGCGGGCTGCCATATTCTTTCCATCGCTCAAAGGCCTTGTGACCAAGGCCCGCTGGCTTGAGCGCTTGCAAGCTTTCTGATACGTAGCGAGAGCCGGGTCGGCGCAAGAACTCGGCGGCTGCATCTCTCGCCTCGAAGAGATCCTTCGGACGACCGATGTATTTGATAATGTCGCGGCCCTGCCTGAAAAGGATGTCTAGGTCTATCCCAGAGAGCGCGTCGCGCCAAGACTTGGCGAACTCACGTTCAACTTCTAGAAAATTCCCCTCCTCCCAACGACTGAGCGCGGCCGTTTCAGGAGGTGTATCGAAGACGACTCCGCGTCGGCCATCGGGGGTGGTAACTGGTTTTCCACCAGCCACGACAGGAAAGTGACGCATCTCGACTTTATTTCCGAAGAGTTCGTGAACGGACAGCGTGTGGTGATGAACGTTGATTGCACCGCCGACTGGGGTCTTCTCCGCGAGGTTTCCAACGACCTCCTCCGGGGTTCGTCCCTTCTGAACTTCCTTTTCCAAATCAGCCAGCGTTTCGATGAAAAAGAGGGGAGTGATTGAAGGAAAATAGAACGTATCAAGCCACACGGATTCATCGACACTTAGACTCTGCAACGCCGACTTATCGAACAGAAGAATCGGGCCAGCGCCGGACATCAAATCCCCCACTTACAATAGTCGGCTAATGCTCCTTGTTCCACAAATCCAAAAAGAGTTTCACAGTGGCGGGACCGTGTCCGGCGTAATGGTTGTTTGCGAACGCAAGTATTTGGATGCGTTTCTCGTGAACCTTTCTTAGAAGATCGACCCATTCGAGCAAGTCAGCGCGACGGTCCACGATAACCTTATCCCAGGTCTTCGTCTGCTTCTCAATGCCCTTGCGGTCGCCCAGCCACCTCACGTACGTGAAGTCCGCAGTAGTCAGATCGACTTTTTCCTTCATCTCCCACGGTCGCGGCATAAACGATGTGTCGGTCAAAGCCAAAGCGACGTTGTGCTCCCGGAGCACGTCAGCAAATCTGGCATCAAGCCAGGTCTTGTTTCGAATCTCGATTACAAATCTGTGATCGGCAGGCAGCTTCTTGAGGAAGGGTTCCAAAACGACGAGGAAACTATCCGGCTTCGGGAATTTCCAATGGTCGAATTTCGGAAACTGAAACACCATCGGACCAAGCTTTGGACCGAGAATATCCATCGTTTTCACGAACTCTTCGAATTCAGAATCGCAATCCACTAATGCTTTATCATGGGTTATGATCTGCGGAATTTTGACAGAGAAAATGAAGTCTTCGAGAGTGCGAGCGGCCCAATTGTTGACCGTGGTCACAGCAGGACATCCATAGAAGGTTGAATCCACTTCGACCGTCGCAAACTGCGTGGCGTAGTAGGAAAGGAAATCGCGCGAATTCATGCCTAGAGGGTAGAAACTGCATTGCCATCCGTTTGCGGTGAAAGCGGAAGTGCCAAGCAATATTCCCGGCAAAGAGTATGGGCGCTCGGTCTTTAGCTCGCCTGGTTCGGCAGCCTGGTCCAATTTCTCCACCTGGAATAGAGTCGGCTGGCGAATCGGCTCCTCTTTTGGGCGCTTTTCAGCCATTGCCTTCGTCATCGGACTCTACCAATTTCGTACCTGTAATCAGGCCGCTATCTTGGAACCGTCCCAACTCATCCAGTGGTTTGAAAAGTAGCTCATTGGTCAAAGGAGCCAAGTCTTCATCGGTTGCACCCAACTGCTTTGCTAGTTGGATTCGGCTCTCAATTGCTTTTGTCTTCACGATTTCATTCTCAAGGGTCAGTCGCTCCCTCTCAAGCGGTTCACGGTACTCTCTGTCTTTTCTTCGCTCATGCCTGTCAGATAGAAACTTGCGAACTACTTCTAGCGCAGCCCCTATTCCAGCGATGTCCCAACTGCCTGGCGATTTCAACTGCACGCGCACCAGAACCAATCGATGCGGCCTGCTTACAAGAGAATCAAACGAATCTTTAGCCAGAAGCACAGGTTTTCCACGTTTGCCTGCTACCAAAAGAGAAGGCCAGAACCCAAGGAGAGGTGGTGCTTCGGGAAAGTGCCTAAACCCACGCTCCCACCTGCGCAACGCGTCGAGCGTTTGTTGGAAGATCAGAGTCCCGTTGTAGGCATTCTCTATAGCCTTCAAGAGTTCCCCCACTTCAAACAAACGGACTCCGCCCTCTGACGAAATCCGCAACACGCTACGCTTTTCATCGGCTGGCATCTTGGCAATCCTCATACTTTCTACAAAGTCCACCATTGGCGCAGCGATTCTACACCCGCCCGGCTGATGGTACGCTCTCACTACGGAAACGACGCCAAAAAGAAACGCAAGACCGCAAGATTTCTTCCCCTGGCCGTTCTACGGATGAGGAGGCTCGCTGATTTATGCAGATTCTACGATACCTAGCTATCGCTCTATTGCTGTTCGTCGTGACTATTCCACCCTCCCTAAATGCCCAAGTGACATCTAACGTTCTCGAACGCGTCCTGAAAGTACGCGTTAATGCGGGAACCCCTAACGAAGGGACCGCCACGGCCTTCACCATAGACGTAGACGGACATGAGTATTTGATAACTGCAAAGCATGTTGTTGTGGGTCTTAAAGAAAAAGACAAAATAGACGTGTTCATGGATGACGACTGGAAACGTCTTAGCGTGCAGATTTTCCGGTGTGATGACCCGATTGATATTGCGGTGCTCATTCCTCCGTACCAGTTAACGGTAAATTTTGATTTGCCGTATGAATCAAAATTCACCTTTGGTCAAGACGCATTTTTTCTAGGCTTCCCTTATGGAATACAAACTTCGGTCCACGGCCTCAACGGTCCCTATCCTCTTCCGATCATCAAGCGCGGCACTATTTCTGGAGAGGTTGTTGTGAACATAGATAAGCAAGCAACTATGTTGCTTCACGATGGCTACAACAATCCGGGATTGTCAGGCGGCCCGATTGTCTACCGGGACTTAAATCAAGGTGGATATGTCATAAAGGTGGTAGGCGTTGTATCAGGATTTATTCCTGAGGTAGTTCCCGTGATGACGAAACATGATATCAACTCATCATCAGAGGCGGGAAGCGCAGCAAAAGCGCAGCCTTGGAAAATCCAAAGACGGCCAAATGGAACCTATTTCGAATATGTGGACAGAGACAAGTACGTCGCTCTCAACACTGGCATCGTCCAAGGCTATGTGCTCGCACCAGCAATAGACCTAATCCGTAAGCACGCAGTCGGTCCAGAAGCAAAAGACCTGCCAGGCAACAGACCTACAGCCAAACCGCCCGGTAACTAGCCAGGAGAATAAGAACTGACGCGAACATCTGGGGACCACCGTTGAAAAAGAGCAACGGATTGAATGGCAAATATTGAAGAAATTATACAAACACTTCAAGACCCCGCATCAGGACTGCAAGAGCGAATTGTCCGGGATATCGGTCTGCACACCGTTGGCTTGCTGCGCGTATCTCAAACGAAGGAAGGGGAGCGTTTGGACCTGTGCGGAACTGGAACTCTAGTCTCGTTTGCTGAAGACCGCTACATTCTGACCGCAGCCCATGTGTGGGAAAAACTGCTTAAGACCAACCCTCCCACAAGTGTCGGCGTGACATTAAGGGAAAATATCGACCATAAGAGTTTGATCGGCCGGGCCGCGATTGTTGCCATCGGGCCACCGAAGCCAACCAAATGGAACGAGTGGGGACCGGATTTAGTCTTTCTGCGCGTTCCACCAGAGCATGTCGGTACGATTGAAGTTCACCGCGTATTCCTGAATCTTATGCGGAAAAGGACTGCCGGAGTTAACGTGATGTGTATCGATCTTAGCGTGCTCATGGGCACCCCCTATGAACTGGCGGATTGTACAGACATACATGCAGATTTGCAGATCAATGGAATGTTCTCCGCACCAGAAGTCGGCCCCTTCTCGCCCATCCAGGCTCCACCATCCGTTCAGCGTGACTTCGACTACATTGATTTAGACATGCAACTGGCGCTCCCAGGGGTTCCCCAGACCTTTGGCGGGGTGAGTGGAGGGGGTTTGTGGCGAGTTTTTGTTTACTCGTCTCCATTGACGGGCGAAATTGAGTGGATAAAGTATCTTGAAGGCACGGCTTTTTATGAAATGCCTATTGTTAACCAGCATCGAGTGATTCGTTGCCACGGCCCACAAAGCATTGGCACGGTTCTACGGTTGCTAGTTTAGCTGCCATTATTGAGTAGAAAAAGAATCAGGGTACTTGCATTTCAAGCGGGGACAAGTTTCTGAGGGAGTGCAAGTGGACACAGTATGGTTCGGGGTCAAGCTAGGAATCGGAATCGTCATAGGGATGACGCTTATACGATTTGTGTGGCGCGAGATCACAGGATTTGCCCTGACGAGGCAATTTACGAAACATGGTTGCACCTACCAGCATGAAGGCGGTAGCGAGGCTCACCCAAACGGATGGATGACCAGAGACCCGAATAGCAACGACTGGATTCTTTGGGACGTTGATAGACAACGAATGATGCGGCTGAATGACGAGGCACCGAAATCCGAACCTTGGAAGGTATCCGGCGAAAGTCTGGCCGAATTCTTGAGTCTTGCCGGAGACTACAACAAATGGTTGAACAACGTAGGCATGCCGCCGAAGGAAGGAGCACAACCATGACCGAGGATGATGACAAGCGCCGACGTGATTTGTGGGACGAGCACCGAAGACAGGCATGGCAGGATATTCAAAGTTCTACCGATAGCTTCGATAAGAACTTGCTGGCGGTCTCGACTGCCGCGCTTGGATTCTCGGTAGCTTTTATCAAAGACATCGTTCATCTGCCAGCAGCCGAATGGCATTTTGTTCTCTACGCCTCATGGTTGTCGTTTGTCGCTTGCATCGTGATTACGGTGTTTTCATTTCGCTTGAGCGTAGCTGCCCTGAAGAAGCACCTGGAGCATTTGCAGCACTACTATGACAAGAAGGACGAAACGTTTTTAACGAAGAAGAGCACAGCCGGGAATGTGCTCAATGCGTTTACTTGGGCAGCCGCCGCATTCTTTCTTGCTGGTATAATTTGTACAGTTGTCTTTTGCATGAGAAACCTTGGCTAAGAGGAGACTGCATTGAGCAAAGAGAAGATTTTTCTCGCGAAGGATGCAAGAGCACCGATTGGTATTACACCTGTTCAACAGAACCTTGAGAAAGGCCGATCACCGATAGCGGTGACACCAGTTTCGGGCGCAGAAGAAAGAGGGCGTCAGCCCGTAAACATTACCCCGGTCCAACCAGCGCAGCCAGCAACTACGCCGCCGAGTAATTCTGGCTCTTCTAACGCTGGAGGCTCTAATAACTCGACAGGTAAAAAGTCATAAAGCTACATTGAAGGTCCTTTGCGAGAGTTTGCGTGGAAGTTGACAGCACAACCAGCGCGAAGGATACTATTCACAGCAAGGATTCTTAGTAGATATACCTACGGCGGCACTGCCCAAGTGTCGTCCCGAAGGGTACAGCCCGAAGTAGACCAGGCCTCAAGACGGCGGCAGGAAGTAGCGCCGACCGTCAAACCTGAGCGAGTAGCCGCTTCAGTGCATCGCGGAGCGGACGCAAAAGTAGGGTGAGGCAAGGACGCAAAACGGGCCTGGGCTCAGGTTGAGCAAACAGAATCCGGCAGATGACACTTCTCTAGGAGTGTCCAAATGCCGGACAAGGCTTCCCTAAGTAAGAAAGCAATCCAATCGATCAACAATTTTGAAAAAGTGGCGCTCCGCACTCTGGAAGCTGCGGACAGGATAAGTTTTCGTCTGTTCCTGTATGCTTTGGTAGTTTGGCACATCTATAGATATTTCACGGGAAGGCATTAAATGGACGGGGCTGTAAAAATGGACGCGGCTATGGAACTAACAAGGACCTTCAAAGAACTCCGCGCAGTGCTGCCAGCCTTGGACGCAATTCAGACTCCTGAACTGGTCAGACCTGACGTGCCTCAAGGCCAACCCGTGACTCAGGAACTCGCCAATTGGTCTCTTCGGGTCTACGCCTACAGCATTCTGTCCCAATTCCGTGAAATGCTTCGCAGCACGCTCTTGCTCCAAGATGCCGCGCAGGTTCCGGCAGTGTTCCTTTGCTGCCGAGCCCTATTCGAAATGGCCGCGCACGCATACTACGTGAAGAAACATGGCTTCCAACATCTGGACAAGAAAGATTATCAAGCCACATGGGATTTCATGATCAGCGTCAACCAAGGCAGTCGCTATATGCGAGAGAGACAGAAAGCCGGGGCGTTACCCCACAAATTACACGAGATTGCGGAAGGTCCCAACATCGCCAAGGTGGTCGCCTGCTTTAACGAGTACTTCCTGGAACGTGGGAAGAAAGAGGCTACTGAGAATTACAGTTTCTTGAGCGAGTTTTGCCATCCTAACAGCTTCGCCTTCACCAACCACATTGAAGTTGAAGAGCCCCAAACAGGCGTGGCCGCTCGCGTCACGTTCAGTAAACCCGCGCCAGAAACAAGCATTCAAGTTCTTCCCGATGCCCTATTTTCCTGCATGCCTCTGCTGTTTTGTATGGACGAAATGCTAAAGAGAATGAATGACACTGGATTCGACAAAGCCTGCCAAGAGTTTGCGAGAATCACCGACCCCGGATTCCATAAAGCAGACTGAGGCCCCCTAAACATGAGTTCGTCAACAGAAGCTTTTGCACAACTGAATAATTGGAAAAGTGGGTCTACAAAACTATTCATGTATTGGGCCATCTCCACTGTCACTGGTTGGTGTGTCGGGACTTTAATGCATGCATCTTCAGCAGAATTGCATTTCGGAATCGAAGGAATCGACGGGAAGAACTTCCTTTTTGTGGTCAACGTACACTCTACATATCACCCACGCTTTAGATTCTTGGATACACGCGAGGGTGTCCCATTTTTCGCACCACAACGAGAGCGAAGCGAATTCGGTAAAGTATTAGAAATCTCCCTAGAGGTAGATCAGCACGGAGAAAGTAAAGGTAAAGTTCTTTTGGCAGAACTTTTTCCCGACAAAGCCATTGAAGCCTGATCTAAATGGACGCGCGATGTACGTGCCACAAATGTTTCTCACTGTCGAAGATTTCCATTTCTGTCCTACGTTTGTCACCGATTTTGGGTTACAACTGCTCTGAAAGGTGGGTTGGTGGTGTGGTGCTGCTCATGCATAATACCGTCGGGAGTTGAACCCAGGTTTTCTGAATTTTGGCAAAAACGAAAGATCCCGCCGCCGTGAAGCTTGGACGGAAGGGTGGGAAGGAGATCGCCAAGCGAGGCTCGCAATACTTTAGCCAGTTGCAAGCCAAACGCAAGAAGCGCAAGGGCGGTCGGCCTCCCAAGTCCAAGAAATCCCGATAAGAAGTTCATTGAGAAACAACGAGCGCTCGTTGTACTATTGCGCATCATAGAATCGTATCGAACTGCGCCGCCCGCGCGAAACGACTTGCGAGAGATTTGGTTTAGGTCTAAAGTCGGGTGAATTCGGCGCTTCTGACTGCAGGAGGTGATGCAACCGTGATTATAGGAGATCGATTGCGTGCTATGCGAGAGGATAAGCACTTCTCTCAAGGGGACATCGAGAAGAAGACGGGATTGCTTCGTTGCTACATCTCCCGCGTAGAAAACGGCCATACCGTCCCGGCCATCGAAACGCTGGAGAAAATGGCCAGGGCTCTAGAAGTTCCAATGTACCAACTTTTCTACGATGGCGAGGAGCCCCCCAAACTGCCGAATCTTCCCAAGCGGAAGTCGTCTGAGGACATCGCCTGGGGCAGTAGTGGTAAAGATTCGCGCTTTCTGAATAAGCTCCGCCGTCTGTTGGGCAAAGCGGAGGAACCGGATCGCAAGCTGCTTCTGTACATGGCCCAGAAGATGGCCCAGACAAAGAATCGTGGAACAAGAATAAGCAACTAAACCTGCGGAATCGGGTTTAATGCTGATAGCTCTGGGGTGATGTCCGAGAGGCAATCCCTCAGGGTGTTTAGGAAGGATGTATAGCCACACAGAAGAGGGTGGGGCTGCAAGAGGTGACAAGATGGACTTGCGCTGCCCGAAGTGCAATAGCACCGATCTCAAGAAAGTCTCATTAGCTCACCAGGAAGGGCTCTTCCGAAGTGAAGGCCGGACGCGGCTGCGTGCTGTCGCGGTGGGCAGCGGCGGGCCCGATCTGGTTGTGGGTAGGGCGACCACGCGGGGGGTTGCACAGTCTGCTCTCTCCAAAAAGCTGACGCCGCCTGTGAAATGGTCGTATCTCAAGGTCATCTTCTGGTTGGTTCTCCTCTTTCTCAGCGTTGCCTGGATCGTCTTTTACGTGAACACCATGACGGCGAAATCTTCGACCGTGCTGTCCGGTCCGTTAGTCCTCTTCACTTTGTTTTCCTCTGGTCTCTTCGTTCTGTTGCTCTTTTGCGTTTGGATGCACAACCACTCTACCTACCTGCAGCGATTCGCTCACTGGGATCATTCATTCCTTTGCCAACATTGCGGCGCTGTCAGTCAAGGATCATACGCAGGTCAGACGTCGTCGGCCGAAACGACAACATCAAACGGAACGCCGATCGCGTCAAAGTGCTTTTCACCGCAGCGAACCTTGTCGGCCTCGCTCGTGCGCAGTTTCAAGTAGTCCCGGGTTCCTTTCGTTTCGCGTACAAGGTACAGAGCACGTCCATCATGCTTGAGGATGGCCCAATCGGGATTGTATTTGCCGATGGGGGTGTCGACCAGAAACCAATGGGGCAGTTTCACGAAGAGCTTGATGTCGTCGCGCTCATTCAGGCGTTTCGCGAATTCACGCTCTATCTCTGAATCGTAAACCACGTACTCGTAAACTGATTTCTCCACCTGAAGCGCCTTAAGGTAGTTGATTAGCTCTTCGTCTTTGAAAAGTAGCATTTCCCACTCGGCAACCGATCCGGCTCCGGGAATCCTCTCGTACTTGATCCCGTCAACGAGAAGGCGATGAAGCTCATTCTTAAGAATCGTTGCTACTGCATCCATAAAGCGTTGCGGATTATTGAAGAACTCGCCCAATTTCCCGGATTCTTTCAGGACGCGAACTAAAGTCGACCGGGTAAGCTCGGTCTCGTTCTGAAGATAGGCCAGCAAATCCGGAACCGGCCCTCCGTATACCACCTTTTCCTCGGCCACACTGACGGCTTCTGCCGTGACGCCGCCTTTTTCCACGCCCAGTCTTCCGGCCACGAGGCGAATGCGAGGTTTCTCGATTCGTTCCATTTGCTTTAGCGCATAGACGGCTCGTTGCACCAACACATCGGTCGCGAATTCAACCCTGTAGGTAGTCTTGGGCTTGATTCGTTTCCACAGTTCCGCGAACTCGGGGGTTAGCGTGACTTCTTTCCTCAGCCGGTTTGTTCCTTCGTCACGCGCTCTTCGTATGTGGCGTTCGATTTGGAAGGATGCCAACAGGTCAACAACGGCTGGGGCCAAGTCCTTCTGGCCTTCTGGCAGCTCGACTTTGAAGTCCGGACGTTTGGGGTCAAAGGCTGGCTGAAGGCGACCATCGCCGTCGAGCATCTTTTGCTCAACTAGCGCTGCCTGGATAATCCCCGCTGCCTCACGGCCAATGGGTTTCTCCTCGCCGTCCACCACGCGTGTCAGCTTCGCAATTGCAGCGAGCGAAATCTTGCCGAAGGTTACTCCGCAATCCTCTTCGTACTCGTTCTGGAGTGCCTTTGCGAAGTCCTCATAGCTCTCGTTTGCCATCACGTACAGCTTGTTGATCGAGTCGTCGAAGACGCGCAAGCCGTTTTGGTCTACGGGCAAACGCAGGCCCCTGCCGATCTCCTGGCGTTTCTTAAGCGAACTTTTCGTCTCGTTCAATGTGCAAATCTGGAAGACGTTTGGATTGTCCCAGCCTTCGCGCAATGCTGAGTGGCTGAAAATAAAACGCAGTGGCTCCTCAGATGAGAGCAAGCGCTCCTTTTCCTTCATGATCAGGTTGTAGACATCGTCGTCGGCCTGTGTGTCGCCGCTTGTGTCCTTCAGGATGCCCTTTCTGTCTTGGGCGAAATATCCATTGTGCAGTTTCTCCACAGGTTCCTTGAGCCAAGGAATGTCCTTGAATCGCGGGTCTTTCGCCCAATTGGCTAACTCAGATTCAAAGGCCTCAGCGAATTTGCCTTTCATTGCCTTTCCCTCGCCGTCGTAATCGCGGTAGTTGGCTACGCGATCAATGAAAAAGAGCGATAGAACCTTGATACCTCTTTCGCCCGCCGCCTCGCGAACCTGCAACTCTTTCTCCAAATGGCGTTTAATCGTTTCCTTGATTTGAGAGCGCCACACATCCTCGCCCAGCCCCCCGATTTGCTCCCCCAGCCGCATGGAACGCCCATTGCCGAATCGGATGTGCTCACGTCCGGGTTCGGCGTTAATTTCTGTCACCTCGAAGCCGTTTTTGTAATTCGCGCGCTCCTCCGAAAGCACAAAAAGATCAGCGCCTTGCTTCACCGTGATCGACTTCTCCTTTGGTCCCTGTGGTGTCTGAACATGAATCCGCAGCTTGGCTTTGATGCCGTTCTTATAGTCGATCTTCTCCACGCGCACGAAGGCATCATTCGCAGCTCCCTCTGCCTTGGCGCTTCCCACGACAATCTGCTTCACGAGCTTTAGCTCGAAGGCGCGTATCGGATCGAGCCGGTAGACCAGGTTGTATGGATTCACGTGAGTAGCCGAATACCGCAGCGTGCACAGCGGATTTAGCGCTTTGATAGCCTCCTGCGCCTTGTCAGTCCTATCCACACTCTGTGGCTCGTCAATTATCACGATAGGCCGTGCTGCCTGCACGAACTCAATGGGCTGGCGTCCGGAGAGCTTGTCACTCTCTTTGTAGATGACATTGCTCTTTCGCTCCTCTTCCGTTCCAGTGAAGTTCTTTCGAAACGCATCAATGTTGATCACGAGAATCTGAACCACGGTGCTGGTGGCAAACTGGCGCAGCCGGTTTACCTTCTTCGCGTCGTAAACGAAGTGTTCGAATAGCAGGTTGTTGTAGAGGGCGCGGAAGTGTTCGGCGGTGATTTCAATATTCTTCAGCACGCCTTCGCGAATAGCAACGCTCGGCACAACGATGATGAACTTCTGAAAGCCATAGCGGAGAGAGAGCTCGAAAATGGTTCGCAGGTAGACGTAGGTTTTTCCCGTACCCGTTTCCATTTCCACCGAAAAGTGCGGGCACTTACGCGAAACGTTCGCCGGACCGTCAAAAAGCTCCCATCCTTCAAGAGGAGCATTCGGCTCGAGAACTTCGATTTCATTATGAGCTTGAACGCTGCGGGAATTTGCGAGGAGCGAATCTTCCGCCAAGAGCAGGCGATTACCTACGCCGAGTTCTGTTTGTTCTTGACCCTCAAACAGGCCACTCATGCCACCGATATTTATAACGGCATACTCGGGCGCGCCCTGTGGCTGACCCTCAAAAAGATCGGCGACGGCTGCTACGGCGTTGATCTGGAACTGCTGGTCCGCGTCAAATTGAAGCTTCAATTTCGTCTCGCCTCATACAGTTCTGAAACGCCTCGCGTCAGTCTTGGCCTCGCGCCTGTCTGTTGGCTCGAAAATATGTGCGGCATTCGTCTTGAGCTGGTCGTTGCCAGCAAATCCCTCGTCAAGACACACAACACGTTCCGGTTTGCGTTCCGCAATAGCACGGATCAGTTCCAGAGTCAGCTTGCGTTCTAAACAGATAAGAAGCTGTCCACCAGCTACGCTGTGGACGGTCTTGCCGGCGAGTACGACGCTTTCGACTGGCGTGGTAAGTGGAAAGCCGCTCTTGAGAAGAACCTCAAAAAGGATATCCTCGTCTGTTCGCGACTCCCGGATGTGACTGACGTGAAGTTCGAGCTGCCGCTCCAGCGCCGGCGCATCGTGGGGCACAATGGCATTCCAAGGCTTGAAATTAGATTCATCTAGCCTGAAGGCGCGGAAACCGCGATCCTCCTTCCGAAGGGTGTCTAGGTCGAGCTTACCGTCATCATCGTCAACGAGTTTCTTGATGACCCGTCGAACGCGCTCTCTTGCGATTTGAGTGATAGTTGAGAAGTCCTTACGACCTGTCGGCTCGGGAAGCTGAACAAGAACAAATCGACGACTACCACCGTCCCGCTTATTCAGGTTCAGAACTGCCTGGGCTGTGGTGCCAGAGCCAGCAAAGAAGTCGAGAATAATTCCGTCTCCATGCTCTGTCCCCTGGTCGGCCAAGGCTTCCATGAGGCTTAAAGGTTTCGAAAACGGAAATACCTTCTCTCCAAAAAGCTCCTGAATGACTCTAGTTCCCTCGGTCGTTTGACCAACATCCAACCATGAAGAAAAGCCAGTTTCATGACGTGTGATTTCGTTGAGGAACTTTTTATTGCGCGGTCTTCCATCCGGCTTCGGAGGCCAGATTATTCGCTTTTCTGCAATCAACCCTGCCATAGTGTCACGCGCACAACCCCATCCCCGGGTCGGGGATGGGGGATAAACAATGCCGGATTCTGGGTTCACGAGATCGTAGTGAAGGTTAGGACGTTCTTCCTTGTTAGCTATGCCAGTTAGGTCGGCACTGAACCAAGGTCCCCTTGGGTCGTTATCCGGATTCGAGTACTTTGTCTTATCGATAGGATTCCCCTTTAGCCTGGTCGCTTGGCTCCTGTAACAGACGACATATTCGTGATCAGTTGACGCACGATCTTCATTTCTACTGTCGGCCATTTGCCTGCGCTGCCATACGAGAGTAATCAAAAAACTCTCCTCGCCGAACACCTCGTCGCACACTCTGCGAAGATTTGCCAATTCGTGATCGTCAATAGAGATCATAATCACGCCATCTTCGCGCAAGAGATTGCGCGCGATGTAAAGCCGTGGATACATCATATTTAGCCATCTAGAGTGGAACCGTCCATCGGCATCGGTGTTGGTCCCGAATTTGCGACCTTCGGCATCAACCTGCCCGGTATATTCCAGATACGTTTGAAGGCTCTCCGCATAGTCGTCCGGGTAGATGAAGTCGTTGCCGGTATTGTAGGGCGGATCGATGTAGATCATCTTGACCTTACCCAGGTAGGACTTTTGGAGCAGTTTGAGCACTTCCAGATTGTCGCCCTCGATGATGAGGTTCTCGGTGGAATCAAAATTGACGCTCTCATCTGGGCAGGGGCGAAGGGTCCCGAGGCTCGGTGATTGAATGGCCTTGAAGCACTCCGCCTTTCCTGGCCAATTCATGCCGTAGCGTTCTTTGCCAATGTCAACGCTTTCGCCTAATGCCAGTTTCAGGCGGTCAAAATCAAGCTTGTTACCTTCGGTGCGAATTTCAGGGAACAAGAGCAGCAATTCCTGCCGCTTGTCTTCGGCAATATCGTGCGAGCGCAGATCCAACTTCGGGGGCAGTTCTGTCATTCAAACTCCTTCACCTAAATTGCCTACGCGTTTTCGTTGCCATTGCCCATCTGCCGTTCAAATGATTGTCGGACCAATCCGATGACGTACGGCAATTCCTCGACGGAACTGAGACGAACTTCCACATCCCCATTTCCCCAACGACCGAGTCCGGTAACATCTCTGCAGATGCCCTTAGGGTCGGTAATTTCTGCAAACTCCATGTTGAGCACAAGGAGAAGGCGCTTTGCTTGCGGAACAATGTCAACGAAATTCGTCTCTGCTTTATAAGCCACATAAAGCTTCAAATATTCTTCCGTCACGCATGGATCAAGCGCCAAAACCTGTTTGCGAAACTCCAGGAAGAGTTCGTGCATCGGGCCAGTCGCCAGATTAGGATGGTCGCTGATAGCATAACCTGCCGTAACCCCCGCTGGCTTATATGCATCCAGGATACTCGCTTCCACTGCTGGAACTGGCCAGACACCCGTTGCTTGAGCCGCCAGTCGTTCGCTTCGGTGGCGCATATTCTCTTCGGTCCAGTGTTCGAGTTTCCCGAGGCCCTGATTTAATCGAAGCGGACTCTCTGTGAAGCCGCCCTTCATGTCACGCTTTTCAGCAAATGGGCGGTCGCTATATTCCGAGTTGTAGCCGGTCAAAGTCAAATTCCCCAACGTATGCAAGTACGTTTGCCAGACGCGCTTCCATTCAGGTCCAAGTTCAGCTTGCCACTGAGCGGGAAGTTTTTCATTTTGCGGCATGATGTGTTCGATGGTGTATTCATCAATGGACACCCGTTCTTTCCGATCATGATTTTCGAGTCGGCGAAGCCAGTAGCTACGGCTACGGAAATTGTAGAGGTCTTTAAGCTGGAGGTCGCGCCTGAACTCATCGTCCGCTGGAAATCTTCGGTAGGATGGCAGCAAGAGAAAAGTTGCCTGAATGCTCTCTAAGAATCGGTCCTTCTTGAGGGCGCGCGAAAAGGTTGCGAAGGTCTTGTTCATTGAGTTTGTGGGAATGCCGCAAACCGCACGACGGAATACGTAGCTCTCCACGAGCCTCGCGGCGTGCAATAGCTCGCTCTTGGTCAAGACCTGGCGTACATAATCGTGGTAAAGCTCCAACAAGAATGGAAACGCAACATCAACCTTCAATTCGCGGATGTCATGGAATGCTGTCTTAAGTTCCAGGTCTTGTTCAGAACCGAGAGCCATCGCGCAGTAGTAACCTGCGAATGTCCGAATGTCGGCTACAAGAGCTTCCACGCCCGTTACCTTGGGCGAGCGGGCGTACTGTTTGAATGCTTCATAAACCTCACGCACGTTAGGAATGTCGCCGGTTTTGACCGTCAAGTAGTGGCGCATGAAACTGTCGAAATGGATTGCGTAGCCCTCTTGTCCGAACTCAACCTCCATCGGTCGCCAGAATTGTTCGTACAGCTTTGTTTGTAATTGAGGCTCCAGCCCCATCAAGATAAAGTTTCGGATCAAATCAGCCTGGCTTAGCTCGCGGCCTGTGGAGTTGAGGCTCTCGAAGATGAGCTGAGGGTTGTCTTGGTCACGGTTGAGAGAGATGTCTACGATTACGAGCTTTGCCAATCCCTTACAAAGCGGAAGCAGGTCACCTTTTAATCCGGTCACCCACTCTTGAAATAGGGCGAAGTTTCCTTCAACGCGAAGCGAATGATCATTGGGCTTAGGCTGCTGGTCGAGAAGGGCCTTCAGGGATGTTTTGTCAGTTTGGGAGAGCACCAATTTGTAACGCCTCTCTCCGTCTTCCAGCGGGTTGAGCAGGTAATAATTGCGCAGCTTCTTGGAAGAGAAACCGTCGAGCGGTTCCTCAGAGCCCAGCGCTCGGGAGAGCGCTTCGATCAGCAAAGTCACGGTGGTCAATCGTTGCTGTCCGTCTATGACGAGTAGTGGCGATTGGCTCGAAACTTGGTACAAGCCCTTTTCGACATAGACGATGGAGCCAACAAAGTGAGCAGAAATGTTCTCGTTGTTGCCAGTCCGCAGAATGTCATTCCACAACTGGAGGCATTCACGTTCAGTCCAACTGTACGTGCGCTGGTAGATCGGGATTACAAACTGAGGCGACTTCTTGAGAAACTCAAGCAACTTAGCTTCAGTAGCCTTCATGTGCGATGTCCCTCGCTACTCAAGTTACATTCCATCGCAATGTAAATAACAGTTCTTCGTTAATCTGCTGCTGAAGGCGATGGCTGACTTCATCGAGCAAAGAGTCCTTCTGTCGATCGATGTCGCGGCTGGCCTCATCGTATGCGCGCCAGGCTTCCTCACGCTTCGTTTCGAGTGTTCTCGCAGCCCGTTGCCTCTCCAGCTTCTCCGGTAGAGTCGGCGCGAGACGAGCGGCTTTCTTGGCCTCTTTGAACGCCTCGTCTAAATCGTCCAGCTCGGCTTTCAAAGAACTGCGCCGGTCTTCGGCCCATCGGTCGAGTTTCTCTATCTCAGTCTCAAACCAGCGTCCATTGCGACTCGTCGTCTCGTTCAACAGAGTTTGACGATGTTGGGCCTGTGCAGTATCTAAGGTCGAAGCAAACGTCGCAGGAACCGCACAAGCTGAACCAACACTAGCTGGGAGATCGAACAGCCGACGACACTGTACCTCGTCTAGAGAACCGCCACCCTCGGAGAAAGCAGAAAACACAATTACATCCTCCGTTTCCAGAGCCGAGATAGTCATCCGCGAGCAGGACAGCCACCCCTTCGTGCCGAGCAAGGGCTCCAAGGCCGCGATCTTCTTACCACTTCCGCTGTACTGAAATTGGACTTCGGCGGGAGCTGGCGTGAGGGCCTTGCCTCTATCTAACACGCGTTGGGCAAGTGGGTGGCCGACGCGATATGTGTTTGCGTCCTCTACGGCCTTCCCCATGCGGTACGGACCCGGGTGAATTTTCTCGCCCTGAAATGGATTGGAGTGCAGCATGAAACTGTAACCATGCTCGTCGAAGCGTGCAAATTGCGCGAGGAGGTGCCGGGTGAGTTGCCAAAGCTGTTCGTTGAAACGATCCAAGATGTTGCGGCTATCCACGCGGACCTTTTCCACGACTTCCTGGTCAAAGTTATCCAGAAGCTTTTCGCGGGCATCGCGTTGGCCCGCAGCTATGTCGGTTTCCAGTTCATGCTGGAGCTGGTCGAATTCAAATTGAATCTGTTCTGTCGTGCGGCATTTCTGATAAATGAAGGCGATGCGTTTTTCGAAATCCACTCCTGATTCAATTGCTCCAAGAACCTCATCGCTTGCACCAAACACGCCACTGAAAAGCTTAAACTTCTCGGCAAGCAAATCGTAGACGCGTTTATCGGCAGCATTCTTCTTGTTGAGAAAGTTCACGACAACCACATCAAACTTCTGCCCGTACCTGTGGCAGCGACCGATTCGCTGTTCGATGCGTTGGGGATTCCATGGCAGGTCGTAGTTGACTACCAAATTGCAGAATTGAAGGTTGATTCCCTCTGCGGCAGCTTCAGTAGCAATCAAGATCGATGCGTTATCACGGAAGTTTTCTACGAGGGCAGCGCGCATGTCAGCACTGGGAGAACCTGTAATGCGGTCTGTTCCAGCGTGCTGCTTAAGCCATTGCTGGTAGATTGCCTTTGATGTTGGGTCGTTATTCGTCCCATTGAAGAGCATCACCTTTCCGGCAAACTCGGCTTGCGACAACAAACGCAAGAGGTATTCCTGGGTGCGTCGGGACTCAGTGAAGATCACCGCTTTCTGCTGAAGAGTAGCCGCCCCTTGTTCTTGCTGAGCCTTCGCCGCGATTTGAAAACCACGTCGAAGAGCTGTGAGAAGGACTTCGCCTTTTGAGTTTCTGACAATTGACTTGGCCAGAGCATGAAACTCGCGAAGCCTGGCCATTTCTTGCCGTAGCTCGGCCAGTTGTTCTGGCGCGAGGCGACTGGTCTCCTGTCGTGGAGATTCGTCCTTTTCTGAGTCCCATTCATCACTTAGCTCATCGACGTTTTCCCAGTCTGTCGATAATTCTTCTGGAGGAGCGTCAATGGCGGTCGCTGCTGCCTCGGCTGCCTCAAGCTTTCGGGCGAGGCCGTCGAGCGTTCCCGAAATGGCGTAGGTGGATGACGCCAACAGCTTACGAAGGATCAGCGTCATTAGTTGCCGCTGGCTTGCAGGGAGAGCATAAAGAGTCGGTTTCTGGAGGTAATCCGAAACCAAGTCGTACAGTCGTTGCTCTTCGTCAGTAGGAACAAACTCCTGCACGAGCGCATGCCGATTCGTGTATTTCACATACTCCAAGACCTGGCGGCGGAGCGTGCGCTTGCAGATGGGCTTTAGGCGCTCTTTTAACTCCGCAAAATCTCCGTCACTCCCCAAGCGGGCGAAGCGAGTGCGATAACTCGCCAAATCACCGAAGGCGTGGTCATCAATGATGCTGACTAGGCCGTAGAGTTCCAAGAGTGTGTTCTGAAGAGGCGTGGCAGTGAGGAGAACCTTCGGGAATGGAGCTACAGCTTGCTTAATGGCGAGCGCAATTTTGCTGGAAGTCTTGTAGACATTGCGGAGCCTATGCGCTTCGTCGATTACCACCAAATTCCAGGGGGTCTGCTGAAGGTATGGCTCCTTCGAACGAGCGAACTGATACGAGCAGATGATGACCGAATCCTGCTGAAAGGGATTGAGCTTGCCGGACCGGATAGCCTCGTTAAAAGTCTTCGTCTCAAGAATGGTAGATGGTAGATAGAACTTGTCGGCAAGCTCTTGACCCCATTGTTTTCTCAGATTTGCGGGCACAATTACCAGTAGACCGCGTTTCCGTTCGGCCCAATTCTGAGCGAGCAACAGGCCGGCTTCGATAGTCTTCCCGAGGCCGACTTCGTCCGCTAGGATCGCCCCCTTTGAGAAGGGGCTTCGGAAAGCGAAAAGGGCAGCCTCCACCTGATGAGGATTCAAATCAACTTGGGCGTCAGCAAGTACAGACGCGAGTTTTTCGACGCTATCGGAGGCGCAGCGCTTCGTGAGTTCATTCGCAAAATACTTCGCGTGGTAGTCGGTAAGTTGCACAGTGTTGACAAGTCCTCAATTATCTATCATTTGGGCACGATTGTCCCGAGTCGCACAATTGCTACAAAATTGCACCCGCCTGGGAATTGGTAGCCGCCTGACGGATTGTCTGTTCAAAGCTTTAGCTGCCGATCACTCCGAAGCTAAAAACTCCACTGTCTTTTAGGAAATCGCGCGCAGCCGCTAATAGATCGGACATTCTCTCCGCCCGTCCTTCTCGCATTACGCCCGGTTGCACAATGTATGTGTCGAACTGAATCTGCTGCTGTACTTGGGGCGTCAGAATCGCAGTGGCCGTCGCTTCGTCACCTTTTTGATAGCCGGGCACACTTTGCAACGTGACTCGATGTCTCAACTGCGCAAGGAAGTGCTCCGGGTTGATCCAAACGCAGGACTTGATGGCTTGTGCACAAACGATTTCCAAGTCCTTTGACCGATTTCCGGGATCTTCATCTTTGCTGGCCTTACAGTGGTACATTTTTATTCGTGGTCCTTCAGGTGTCTCGTGAATGGCAATAAAATCGGCCATTTCGCCGGAACCATCGTCGCAGAATACGACCCGGGCGTCTGACCCTGCTAGTCGTGCCTTGAGCCAATCAAAGATTGATCGGTTGCCAGCACTCGCTACCTTCTCCGATGTAATTTCAACACCTCCGGCAGCCCAATCGACGGTCTCAAATGAATTGTTATCAAATGCCTCCAGCGCAGGCGGCATAGGGTAGAGACTTTGCCCTTCGATTGCCGATAGGTCTGAACAATAGATTGTCGGTAATACCTCGTTTAAGTAATCTGCGATGGATATTTCTTCGCTCCCAAGTTCAACTGACAACTCCGGCTCATTCGCTGAGGCAGCCCGGAAGAACTCGGCACCGTCGTACGAGAATGTCCCGCGCCACTCAATATCCAGGTCCCTGACTGCGAACGTCAAACTGCCGCGCCTACTTTCGATAACTTCAAGGTCGAAATCCAAAAGGTTCTTTTTGTCCGTGGTGCCATCAGCTCTTGTGAATGAGACGCGAGGTAGATCGTTATAAGTCTCGTAAGCCCATCCAATCGCAATTATGCCTTCGGGCACTTCATTGAGTTCCTCGCCCGTGGGCAGAAAGTCAAGGCCGGAGCCAGTTGTGGGTACCACGTTGCTAGCAATCTTGTTCGCCAGACGATCGCACCAGTCCAGAAGTTCTGGGATGCGGTCATACATGTTGCTCCACACTTTTGATCCGACGCTTACACCGATTGTGATTTGATTGCCATTTTCAACTGCCTTTCCGAAAGAGTGCCCTCGATCGTACGTTCTGGCGTCATTCGGGTTTACTGCTTTTCCTGCACTAGGCCCGGCTATAATGCGATAGGATTCGATTTGTCCTAATTTATTGCGTTTTCGCATTCCCACGCTAAAGAATTCGGCTCCCTTGAGACCGTTCAATACTCGATTGATCCTATTATTCGAAAGCGGCCTAGGACGACCAGTGGCCAGCGATCTCGCGAGGTGGCTGTAGAACTTCGCGTTTCTCCTCGACGAACAGATGAAAAGCAATTTCGTCGCCGGGTTGTAGTGGAATATGAAAATGTCATACTCAACGTTGATGAACCTTTCGTCAGTGGACCAATCTGACCGCACCGCTTCCCTGGTTATATAGACAGCGGCGCCACGTGGGTCGCTGATGCCTTTGAAGATGGTCTGCATCTTCCGTGGAAAGACCGGATTTGCGGTTACATCAGCACCATCAGGCGTGGTGAAGACCTTTACGTGAAAATATGGTTGAACGCTATACAGAGAGAAATCCTCCATGTCGGGAGCGGCCTCGGTAGCGAAACTTTCAATGACTTCGCGGGTATGCAGTTCTTCCGCGACCCGTCCGGCAGCAAGGTTTTGCACAATCTCGCGCCATACAGCTCCTGCTTCGTAGAGTTCTTCGAGTTCTTCGCTACTACTTGTCGGCTCGGCAAGAAAAGTCGCACCTCCTATGTGTGCTTGACCTGTTCGAGCAAAGCGGCCGATGAACTGTAAAGTTATCGCTAACGATTTGTGCGGACTGTGAATTGCCGCGATCTTCAAATTCGGCAGGTTAAACCCTTCCCCAAACATATTGACACAGACGATGCCGTCAAGCTCGCTGGCCTTAAGCTTGACGATTACTCGCTTCACGTGCACAAGAGTTTGTGCACCGCTAACAAAGGCGAGACGAAGACCCGTGTTCTCGTCATAGAGTTTCTTGAGTTCCCTGGCTCTACTAACAGCGTCGGTGCGAACCATGACGAGGTGCTGCAAACCGGCTGCGCGATCCTCGCGAAATTTCGCCTCGGTCGAGCGCGCAATCGCTATATCAATGGATGGTGCTGCGCCGCGTTCGACAGGCTGAAATGTTATGTCGCCAAAAACATGGTCGTCGTAGGCCCGCCGGAGGTCATACGTGAATACGAATCTTCCTTTTATTTCCTTCTCATCGCGACGAAAGGGTGTCGCCGTACAGAGCACCTGTTTCGCAGACCGCAACAGGTTTAGCAGCCGGCTCCATGTTCTTGCCGGAGAATGGTGAGCCTCATCCACGAGCACGAGGTCAAACAAATCGGCGGGCGGCGCAGGAATTGCCCCGTCCCTCGGACTTACGCTCGGGACAGTAGCAACAACGACGTCGTAATGCCTGAGTTCTTCCCAAGCCTGGTCCGAACCGATCGTCCCGTCAGTTGCGAACACATTGGGAGCCAGCAGGTCAAGAGGTAGTGTTTCTATCTTTTTCAAGTCCACCAAAGCATCAAAATTCTCCGCGATCTGCTCGCGCACTAGACGGCTCGGGGTAAGAATGAGGACCCGTTCGGCTTGCAGCACGAAGGCAAGCGCCATGAGCACTGTCGTTTTGCCAGACCCGGTGGGCATGGTTACTATTGCTGGCTGCTTTGAATTGAAGAAGTGAGCTGAAACCGCGTGTATGGCAGCGATCTGAGCACTTCGAAAACCGGCGGGACTGAGACCACTAATAGGAAATCGGAGCTTGTCGTAATGAGTGGAGAAGTATCCCATCTATCGCACACCACGTAAGAGGCACGGATTGCAATAAAGGCCACAGCAATGAGCCGGGGGTTCGTCCGCGGAGACGGGGTACTCCACGAGATACTAATTAATCTAACATAAGTTGCCTGAACAGCAAGTTCACATGTAAGGAAGGTTGCCAGGAAAGTGGCCAAACTCCTCAAATATCCTCGTAGATAAACACTTCCGCGATTTGCTTCCCAAACGCGCGGGCGCTTTTGAACGCCAGCCGCAGGTTCGGGTGAAATCGGCCCTTTTCAATGGAGTTGATGGTTTGGCGTGTCACGCCAACTTCTGCGGCAAGCCTCGCCTGGGACCACTCCCGTTCCGCTCGCAGCACTCGGAGTCGGGTCTTAATTGAGGTCATGCGTTCATTTGAAGACTGCGCTGAAACTTGGGCGCAACTTGGGCGCAGACCCCTCTACGCTATGAATTCAAGGGGTCTTGGCGAGCAAGCCCAACGGATTCAACGGGACAAAGGCTCCATTCCGGGCAACGAAATTTCCTACGTCAAGGTGGCAATCGTAAGGAAGTCTTGAAGTTACGTCGGTATCTGCTCAGGGGCCGGACAGGTCCGCGAAGAAATATTTCCTTCCCAGACGGCAAAATCTAGCCGACTTCCCCGCATAGGAGATATCAGCGGTTCATGCTGAAATTCAAATGGATTGGGTTCCCAAGGGCGCTCAATTGGAGATGTAACGTGGTACCGAATAAGTCGCTAGAAACAACTTCCCCCCGAAAGGATTTTAGAAATCAATCAACTTTTACCAAAGAGGTTGGAAGCGTCCGTGCGGGCAGCGTTGGCTTCCGACGCACGCCGGAGACACAAGCCGTTATCGTAGGCGCGTCGCAAGCTGCGAGCGGGCCAACCCCGGCCGCCGCTTCGTCAGGCGCTGCGGCACAAGGCAAGGTAGGGCTCACAGGGCAAAGCAAGCTCAACAAAGTGGCCGTGACGGGGCGGCTTGGCCGACATGCCGTGGTAAGACAGACCAAGAACGGCCACGTCGTAGCCAACTTCTCGGTCGCGGTGGATGAATCCTACAA
>Ga0193733_1000127_pt1 | contig 27659 bp, 20 predicted proteins | sample U1s2metaG_FD_145076 | JGI IMG/M metagenome (GOLD analysis project Ga0193733, IMG submission 145076) | Soil microbial communities from a riparian zone of the East river system, Colorado, United States - U1s2 | ecosystem: Environmental > Terrestrial > Soil > Riparian zone | place: USA: East River...
ATCTCCGCATAACCGACGTAGGCATACGATATAGCGAGCAGCGATACCCAGAAAGTAACTGCGATTCCGATCATTCACCCACCTGGGTTGTCTTTTCCGATCATCATTCTGGAAGACGCTCACGTACGAGGAAGTCTATCTCAGGGCCTACGACACGGTGGGCGAGGCGCGCGCCTCGATCGCGCGCTACATCGCGTTCTACAACGGCCGGCGCCCGCACATCGCGATCGCAGATTGCACGCCCGATGCGACATACTTCGCTTCGCGGGAACTGAAGGCGGCAGCATGAAGCAATTCGACTTACAATCCGCAGGGATTGCACCTGAGAAACCCCTCGGAACTTTCTGAACGAGTGGGGCCACTTCTGTGTCAGTCGCTCATACAGTAATTGAGTCACGGTAAAACAATAAGTGTACGGTGATTTACTGGGAGCGATGGTGGACGATGCGATTGCGCCGGCGAAATGGGCTAGTCGCCTGCGGCGAAGGAACGCGGAGTTGCCAGTCAACAGGTTCGAGATGAGAATGAGAAAGGTTTTATTGGGTGTTGGGGTTGCCATTTTGGCAGGAGTGCTGACTGTGTCATATCAGGTGTCAAGAGGGAACTCTGACCTCAAGCAAGTATTGGCTAAGCCCCTGGTAAAACAAGAACTCGTTCCCACAGTTTTCAGCGGCTCGTCTTCTTATGTCTATGACAACGTCATCTATGTATTGGGGGGGTCTGGGGATAGTTTGAGAAGAAGGTTTGCAAAAGCTGCAGAGCTGTACAAACAGGGGCTTGCTAAGAAGATATTGATGAACAGTGACGACATGCTGATGGAGTACAGCCCATCCATCGGCAGAAATCTCTCACATAACGAATGGGCCACGGGGAAGCTGGCAGGATTCGGTGTGAAGGAAGAGGATATTGAATTCGTAGTAGTCGAGGATGTGTTGTGGGGAACATTTTCAGAAGCAAAAACCCTCTCGAACGTTGTGTCGCGTCGCGGTTACGGGTCACTCATATTGGTATCATCCGATTATCATACCGCAAGAGTATGGTACAGTTTTTCAAAACTCATGCGCCGCCATAATGTGAATTTGTACATTTATCCTGTGAAGGATGATCCCACCACCTACATGCTTCTTCAGGAACTTATCAAGCTCGCGTGCTATAGAGTCTTTCTTTAATTAAATTCCCTAAATGCTCGTTCGTGTTAGATCTTCAAGGGGTGCGAGTAATGTTACCGATGCCGTCAGGGCATTTTCGGCCTTCAGGCCCTACCTGCTAGTTGGGTCGGTCAACCGGTCAAACAGCGTTGCAAGGTGCCTAGTAAGCTCTCGCCTTGAGAACTTTTCCACGAATTTCGGATGGATCGCCACACTTGCCCGCGAGCGAGCTTCGTAGGCCCTTTCGACAGCATGACGAAGGTCTGCGCGCTTATTGGAAGTCACAACGTATCCGGCTGACGCATATTTTTGGACAAGCTCGACGTTGTCGCCAGGCGGTGCCTCGGCAAGAATTGGCAGGCCGGTCGCAAGGTACTCATACGTTTTCGCCCCGACTGCAATGTATTCCGACACGCCGGGTTCCCATCCTTGTTTAAGATAGAGAAGCGATGCCTCGCGCATCAATCCAAGTGCAGCCTCTCTAGGAACGGGAGGAACTATCTTGATTTTCACCGCTTCCTTGAATCGCTCGTAGGAGTCAAAACTGCCACCCACCTGGACGAATACGATGTCATCCCTCCCCATCTCGGCGAGACACTCCAGGAGCGCGTCCGGAGTTCGCGATCCGTAGAACGATCCAACGTGCATTATTTGAAAGTCACCCCCTGTGGTCCTTCGATCGACCGGGGTAAGCGCGTCATATCCGTTTGGAATTGTGATGATCTTTTCACGGTACTCCGGATAGGCGGTGGCATATAGCCGCGCCGCTCCATCCGTGTTCACTATCAGAGCGTCACAAGCGCTGAGAACGATACGTTCGAGCCAGGTGATGATCGCGCGGTGAAGCGGGCCAAAGTGAGCGTACGGATTAAGGGACCACGCGTCACGGAAATCGACGACCAAGGGGCGCCCGGTTAGCCGCTTCACGATGGCGCCGCTAACGGATGAACTGAACGGCGAACAGCTTACGTAGATTAGCTCACATTCGCGTGCCAACCTTCGTGCCCGGATTGTTGAGAACCAGGCTATCTGGGAATCCGGAATGCAGAGAAACTCCCGGAAGAGATTATGTGTGAGATTCTTTCCGAAGAGTCGGGCGACACGAGAGCAGCAGCCGTGAAGGAAATCGGCGAGACCCGCCAGGTTCCATTCCAACGTACGCTGCACCCGAATCCCTTTCGGATATCCACCGAGGCTATCCTCGACCCACGGGTCCTTGGAATGCCTGACGGTGAGAACTAGGGGTTCCCATCCAAAGTTCGGAAGGAGTTTCGCGAATTCAAAGCTACGGGCCACGCCTGACGTGACGATTGGTGGGAAATAGTAGCAAATCATGAGGACCTTCTTTCGATTCATCATGAAAGAAACGCCTCGATATCGGCCACAATCCGTTCTGCTGTCCCCCCATCCCAGAGTGGCGGCACAGAGCCCTTCTTGAACTTGCCCGCGGATATATTCTCGAGTTCCGATCCAAGGCGCTCAAGATCGGAGCCGATAAGAAGATTCGTTCCGACCGAAATCGTCGACGGTCGTTCGCTATTCTCCCGCATCGTGAGGCACGGAATGCCAAGATAGGTGGTCTCCTCCTGGATCCCCCCGGAATCTGTGACCACTACCTTGCACTGTTCGACGAGGCCGATAAAATCAAAGTAACCCATCGGCTCAACCAGTTGCAGACCGGGTGTCCTAGCGAGCACATCTAGGAATCCGAACCTGTCGAACGATTCCTTTGTTCGGGGATGAATAGGGAGGACAACCGGAAAGAACCGCGCCACCAGGCGAAGAGCGTCAACCACCTTCGCGGCCGACTCTTTTGAGTCCACGTTGCTCGGACGGTGGAATGTCGCTACCGCGTACTTCTCGCCCTCAAGACCAAGGCGCGCACGCACGTCTGAACTTCTCGCCCGACCGAGGTTAGCGACCAGCGTATCGATCATAACGTTTCCGACCAGGATCGCCTTCCCCGGAATGTGCTCGTTACGGAGGTTCGCCATCCCGGACTCCTCGGTGACATAAAGGATATCGGAAAGTCTGTCCGTCTCGATACGGTTGTGCTCCTCTGGCATGCCGAGATCGAAGCTTCTCAACCCCGCCTCTACATGAGCGACGGGAACTCCAAAGCGCCGGGCCACCCGCGCGCAAGCCACGGTCGAATTCACGTCACCCACCACGAGTATGAGGTTTGGCGCTTCCTGCTCCACGACTGGGGCGAAGCGTTCCTCAATGAGCGCAATCTGCTCCACGCGAGGGAGCGAACCGACCTCGAGCGAGATTTCGGGGCGCGGTATCTTTAGTTCCTCAAAAAAGACGTCCGACAAGGTCGGACTGTAATGCTGACCGGTATGCACGATCGTACTGCGGAGCTCGGAGCTTCGTTGCATGGCATGTACGAGCGGGGCGATTTTCATGAAGTTCGGCCGCGCTCCGCAGATATTAAACACTCTCTTCATCGTTATTCCACAAATGACGTAGGCTTTGAAGCGTCTTCATCCTAATACGCGTGCGATAAGTCTGCTGAGTTCCGTTACATCATCCTCAGTAAGATATCCATGCGTGGGTAATGTGACGAGTTCCCTGGCACAGCTCTCGGCAACGGGAAACGCTCCACCCTCGATCTTTCCTTTCAACTCCGGAATGGCGTTAATCGACGTAGGATAGACAGGCATGATGCCCAAACCCATCCGGGCGCTTTCACGCAGCAGGGATTCCCTTTTTTTCTTGTCGCTGACTCTTAGGGGAAAACGCAGAAGGCCGAGCGATCGACTTCTGAGAAAATTTGATCCGTGAGTTCTGCTCGCTTCAAGGATGGCAATCCACCGATTCACTTTCTTCTTGCGAACGTCCCGGAGTTTCTCGAGTCTTCCCGGCCAATTTCTTGCCAACCCTGCCTGAAACGAAGACATCCTCAGGATGGGAAAATGCGGCTCAAAAAGCGTCTCCCCAAGTTTTAGGAACGGCATGCTGCGCGGCACCCAAAAGAGCCTAGGATTGAGAAGCACTATCAGTGCCGCCGCTTTGAAGATTACGTTCAGCAGGGGCAGCAGACCGTAGCGGGGAAGGTGGCTCACGAAGCGATTTAGACCTTCAGCAAAGTCGTCCCGATTGGTAAGGATGACTCCTCCCTCCACGACTGAAAACGCTTTCCCTCGGCCAAGACTGAAGAAGCTGACATCGGCAAGGGTTCCAACTTTTCTTTCCCCTCTTGTTTCGCCCATGGCTTGAGCCGCGTCCTCCACGATGGTGACTCCCGGGTCTCGGATCAATTGCCGCAGTCTCGCCACATCGGCTGGAATGCCGAACAGATGGGTTGGAACAACAGCCAGAACCCTCTTGATCGAGTTCCCGGAGCTGTCAGCGGGGTCACGGGCTTCGACCGGTGAATCGCTGGCGCCCCCTGCGGGACGCGCTTCCGTCTGTGGGGGAGGGGCCTCGGAAAGCATGGCGGACAGTTGCGCGAAGTCAAAATCGAGGCTATCCGGGCGCACGTCGCATAACCGTATCCGGAGCCCTGCACGAACAACGGATGAGGGAACCGAATAACAGGTAAACGCCGGCATGAGGACTTCATCTCTATCTGGGGATAACTCCTTGAGAGCCAGAAGGATCAGAGTGAATGCTGCTTTTCCCGAAGAGACAAGAAAGCAGTGTTTGACTCCAAAGTGCTCTTTCAGCTCCAATTCGAAACGATCCAATTCCTGCTGGCCGCGAAAAATCCCGCAAACCCCCGAAATAATTTCTCTGATGCCGATCGGAGTCGCTGCCGGCGGTAGGGTTCTTCCTATACGCATTTCGGGACGTATGGCGAGGCAGCTTACAAACTGATGTGCTTTCTGATGCTGGGACCAATAATCTTCGTGACGATCAGCGGCAGCTTCCTCCAATAAAGCGCGGCCTTCTCAAACCTTTCCGTTCCCGAGCTTTCCGGGTCCCGCAACTTGCCGTCAAGGGAGATGTAATGCCAGTAGAGCGGCGCCGGTGCGGCGCCCCATTGCTCCTTGAACTTGTAAGTTCCCTCGCCTCGGGTCGAGCGGCCAAAGTCGAATACTCGATAGCCGTTGTCGCACGCGAATTCGAGCATGCGCAGGTACAGAAGCATATTCGGACTCAGGGATGCGTATTTTCGAAGGGACGAGGCCCAGAGATTCCGTAACACCTCTCCAAATCCGATCACCAGTGCCGAGGCCACGGGCTCTTGCGATTTGTAGATCACGAAGATCCTGGAGCGTTCCGCGAATTCACTAAGGACATGTCGCATCAAGTCCGCGGAATGAACCGGAGACCCCAAATCGCGCATATTGACCAAAAACACTTTGTAGAAGTCCTTCAGCAGCTCCACCCCACCTGTCCTCGAGGTCAATCCTTCCTTCAAAGGCTTTGTAATTTGACTTCTCAGCTTCGACTTGAAGGACTTCATAAGCATCTCGGAGGAGTCGGGAAGGTTGAGGAGCATCCGAACCTTATCGGACCTGGTGGCGACCTGCATCGGTTCTTGCGAGCTCTCACTGCAAAAAACGCTTACCTCATTGCAGGATGCGAGAGGCCGCTCATGGCGCAATTCTATTCTGCTTGCACCAGTTTTCCGACCGAGTCTGATCGCTTCACACAGAAGGCTCTCCTCTACCTCTTTACAACCGGCAAGGATGCCCCCGCCATCCAGAAACGGCAGCGATACGAGACAGTTGCCGAAAATTACGTGCTTGAGGTGAACCAGGGGAAGGATGCCCACGGCGTTTTCTGCAAGTAAACTCGAGTTCTCCCTCCTCACCGCCGCGGTCTTGGCTTCTCCGCAGACCGCCATTAAATAATAGGTTTTGTGCCCATAGGTCCTGTGGATAATGTCCTGCCAGCCAAACAAATGAAAAAGACTGGCTTCCGGATGTCTGGAGACGTAAGCGTCCCATGACTCCCGTTCAGAACTGTCTGCACATTTGATTTTGTGAATTGGCAATGTGGTTCAATAAGCCATATCAAGTTTATCGATACTTGCGCATGAAGGGGCAATCGCGCCTCGCAACCGTGCGGCGAGGAGCACAGATCCTGGGAAAATCAAAATTCAAGCATCCGGAGTCTTGCGCCGCCATGCCGCCGTCCTCGCGACGAGCATCGCACGTACTCGCTCGAAGACCAATCGTTCGACGCTCTGCGGCCGGCGCGCCGCAAGCCAAAGCAGAGCCATTGCAAGGGCATACAGGAACGCACCGAGAACAACCGCTCCGAGCAGCAGCCACGCAGCCTCGCTCGTCGTCATCGAAGGGGAATATGCAGGCATAACGGCGCGCAGAACGGCGAGCATTGCTACCGACGCAGTAAGGGGACGCGTGATTGCACGCGCGAAGACGGCTGGCGCGATGCCGATATGGACGCGGATCGCCTTTAAATAAGCCGGCGTGGACAGGATCGAAGCGCCGACCACGGCGACCGCCGCTCCGGAGGCGCCAAACCATTCGGCCAGCGGGATCAGCAGGATGACTAGCAGCACGACGAAGACCGCGTTTCCTTTCACGACCGCTGCGGGATGGCCGGCCCCGATCAGCGCGGTGCACATTGAGGAGTGAAAAAGCAGGATCGCGCCAGAAAACGCGAGTATCTGCATCAACGGCACTGCTGCCAGCCACTTCGGACCCAGTGCCACCGGAACGAGATATTCAGAAACCGCGAAAATCCCGGCTGCCGCAGGCAATGCAAAAAGGACGAGAATGCCCATTGCATTGGCGTACGCCGAATGCAATTGCGCCGGATTCTGCGCGATTTGGGAGAATCCGGGCAGTAAGGCCCGATTAATCGGAGCGCCCAGTTCGCTGGTGGGAAGATATGCCAAATCCCACGCCACGTTGTACACGCCGAGGATCGCGGCCCCCTGCGAACGCCCGATGACGAAATCGGTCAATCTTTCTTTCAGGAAGGTGAGAGCGTTCACCAGCAGCAGCCACTTCGAGAAGGAAAAGAGAGCCCCGGCGCCGGCGATCGAAAAGCGCGGCCGGAACGGATGTGCGAAATAGCTGATGACGGTACCCACGAGCTTCGAGGCGAGTATGCCCGCGACCAGAGCCCAGTAGCTGCGCAGCCAGAACGCCAGCGGGACCGTAACGACGAACCCCGCCAGTTTGACGCTCATCTGATACGCGAATTCGCTGCGAAACCTCAGTTCCTTGCGAAAAGCGACCACGCCGATATTCTCGCAACCGCTGATTAGAGGACCGAGTGCCAGCCAGCACACCACCCAGAACAAGGTAGGTTCCGCATAGAAGGCCGTGATCGGCGCGGCCGCCACGAGCATCAGAAGGAAGATGAAGAGGCCGATCAGGACGTTGCACGTCCATGCCGTATGATAGTGGCGATCGGTCGCAGCCTGGTTCTGGATCAATGCTACGTCGAAGCCGACGCGCGTCAGCAGTTCGGCCATGGCAATGAACGACAGCGCCATAGCCACGAAGCCGAAATCGTGCGGCGAGAGCAGTCGAACCAGGATCAGTATGCTGACAATCCCAAGGCTGCGCTCGCCGAGCTTGAACAGCACCATCCACGCGGCACCGCTGCCCATTCTTTGTTCCGTGCTGGCTGGCATGCTCAATCCGGGCTCGATTTCCGCTCTCTCTCAATATGACTCTTGCCGGGCGCAGACCGACGTCCGCCGGTTCGACTCAGATATGCTGATGTACGGATTCCTTTTCGGCTTCGGAGTACCCGAATAGAATTTTCCGGGAGCTCCAGTCCGGCTCCAACATTCCGCGAGTGCTCTGGAGCCACCGTGAAAACGCGGCCATACTCTGCGCGAACGTGCAAATTGGCCGATAACCGAGTTCGACCTTCGCCTTGTCGCAACGATGCCATACGCCTCTCAGTTGCTGTGCCGACAGCCTGACGTTCGCATCGCCCGGTTTACGAGGAACTTTGATCGGACCTTCGATCGCAAGCCGGAGCCTGTCTTCGACCTGCGAGCCGAGTCCAGCCACGAATGCCCGGAGCGCGCCGTCGATTTTCGCGAGCAACGGGTCCTTTCTCAGCGCGCTCCTTACGTCGCCCGACACGAGGTGCTTCACACTGACCCATAGCCTTGGCTTCGGCACTGCCGGCTCATCGCTCGTGCGCCGAAGTTCGTCGAGCGTGCATTCGGGGGGGCGCGCCACAATCTGACCGGCGGCGCGAAGGCCGTCGACGATACTGGCCCAAGTTACACGCTCGTCATCGGTCACGAAATATCTTTCGCCATTCGTCGAGCCCTCGCTCAGGGCGAGAAAGCACGCGTGCGCCAGATTCCGGACGTCCACCGTGGTGCAGACGCAGCGTCCACCATCTGCCAGCAGCAATTCGCCCCGCAGCAGGCACCCCAGTATCTCGAGGAGAAAGTAGGAACCGGGCCCGACAATATTTGGGGGGCAGAGGATAATGCTTTTGAGTCCACGGGCGGCGATCCTTTGGACGATCTCGTCTTGCCGCAGCTTGATCCACCCATAGCTTCCCTTCTCGACAGAGGGCATCGCCGATTCGACGGCCGCGCCCGGTGCGGGGCGATCTCCATAAACGGCCACGCTGCTCACATGGACGAAGCGGGTCGCGCCGGCACGGAGTGCTTCCTTCACCAGATTGCGCGTGCCTTGCAGCATCACATTCTCGTCGCCGCGCAGGCAATTTACGACATGCGTGCATCCGCCGAGCGCGCGGCTCAAGCCGTCCGGATGGAGAACGTTTACCAGCTGCGGAGTGATGCCTTGGCTGAATAGGCGCCAGGAGTTGCCGGTCGAACCCACGAGCGGCACTGTTTCTATGCCTTTTTCCAGCAGGTGCTCCACCACGGCGAAGCCCGCGAGGCCGGACGCGCCAACGACGGCTACTCTCACCGTGACTCTCCCGAATCGAGAGACGAATACCAATCCTGCATGAGAGGCTGTCTCCTCGAGTACAGGTCCTCGATCAGACGCATGGACGCGGCCCCCTGATTGAAATCGCAGCCGAAGCCGCCTCCGGTCTTACAAGCCGACACGAAGTCGGAAATCTGCGCGAGGAACGGCTCCCGATCCGGACCGGTATGCTGGTCCCGCGACTTCAGTACGTACTGAAGATGCCGATTCTCGTTAGGGAGAAGGACGATGTCGGCATCCTCGGCTTCCGGCAGAACCACGCGGCCCGTCTCCGTATCCAGTACGAGCCCGCCTGGCAGGCTGGCGGTCTTGGAGCATCGCAACGTGCCGTGCATCCCCCCCTCAAACTGAAACTTCGCGACGCAGTTCGCCTCGGGGCCCTTCGATCCGTCGTCGAGATATGTCATGTCGAGAGGATAGCCCCAGAACCAGAGCATTCTATCCAAGAAATGGCTAGCCGAGATCGCGAGTACCCCGGCGCCCCGGCCACCGGCGTCTGACTGGTAGCCTGCTAGAGGCGCCCAGCCGCCAATGGTACCGAACTGATAGGCGAAGTTGCTTACGCGGCCGAAGTGTTTCTGATCCAACAGGGTCTTCATGAGACGCACATTGCGTCGGTGCCTGGTTACATAGCCGACCATGGCCTTGAACCCAGTATTCCGCGCCAGCTCCGAGAGCGTCAAGGCTTCGGCGTACGCAGAGGTCATCGGCTTCTCGACCAGCACATGAACTCCTCGCATCAGGCAGCGTGTCGCGATTTCGTGATGCGTGTCGTTCGGGGTCGCCACTATTGCACCATCCGCGCGCTCGAGCGCTGGTTCTAGATCGGAGACAATCTGTACCGAGAGCCCGTACTCCCGCGCAAGCTTAGCCGCTCGTCCCGGCGTCGAATCTACGATCGCAACTAAGTCCACTCCCTCGCAGGCCAGGACGGCCGGCAGATGCGACTGTGAGGCGATCCGGCCCGCCCCAATCATGATCATTCGAAAACGGTCATTCACGCTTGACGCATTCCCGGCCGGAACTCGTTCAAGATTTGGTTTCCCGCTGTTCCGACGCCGCCGCGGTCCGAGCGGGCCACAAAAGTTGCCAGCATTCGCCCATGAGCACCCACCGGTCCCAAGCGATGCGTCTTCCCAGGAACCGCAGAAGCTCCAGCTTCCTTCCGGAATCGAGGGGGCTACGGAGCAACCGACGAACGAGACCCCAGTGATACTTCCAAGTCGCGAGCCGGATGCGGTGCGTTCCCGAACTGAATAGTTGCCTGATCTGGTGCGATTCAGATTTCCGGTCCCAGCTAGTAGACTCCTGATGGAAGCGCCGGAAGTACTGGTACTTCGGCAGCTCCATGATCTTTCCATATAGGCTGAGCTCGGCCACAAACACGCGATCCGCCAGAGTGTGGTTCATAAGAGGCAGCGTTGATCGCAGCACGTCGGTTCTAATCACTCCCACAAGCTGATTTACGAGGCCGATTTCGGTCAACACGCGCCTGAATCGCACGGCCGGGTCGTCATCCATCAAGTGAAAAGACTGCTCGTATCGGCGGATTTCGCTGCCGTCCTCAGCCACCAGAACCGCTTTAGGATGGCAGAGTGCCAGCGACGAGTCGCCTTCCATCGATGCCAGGGAATCGCCTAGCATCGTTGGCGCCCAGAAATCATCAGCAGTTGCGAGCTTCACGTAGCGCGTTCGCACCAATCTAAGGAGCAGATTGTAATTGCCATATAGTCCGATATTGGTACGATTGCGGTGATAGCGTACTCGCGAATCCGCCTTCACGTACCTCTGGCAGATCTTCTCGGTGCTGTCAGTCGACGCATTATCGCTGATCAACAGAACAAAATTCCGGAATCTTTGCGAAAGCAGCGAATCGAGACATTCCGCGAGAAAGCGTTCGCCGTTGTAGACGGGAACGCCAATCGTCACTAGGGGTTCGCTGGAGTCGATCAAGCTACTTCCTTCAGGCCGTAGGATGATCCTTATTATATGTACGCATTATTACGTCAGCGCTGGCCAGTGCCTGGGTGCAGGCTACGGTTAGGAGCAGATGCATCCGGCTGCGCGCGAGGATCCACTCTCTCCAGCCAGGCTTCGCGCCAAAATGGATAATCGTGTTGCGCCAAAAATCGCACATGCTCTCCGGAAGCGTCGACCCCCTCAAGCACGATACAGGGTGTCTTCATCTGGAGCATCCTGCCGCTTGCATCGTCAATGATCTTGTCAACTCTACTGAGAACCCTGTACCACCGCTTACAGTAGCTGAGCATGCCTCGATCGAACCAGAGTCCGCGGTTCCTGCCGGATTGGTTCAGAGTCTCGAAGATCTTTTCGGGGTCGCAGACTCGCACCAGCTCTCCTGGCTGTAAATTGAGATCCACGTGCCGTGAGGCAGTGCTGGAGCCATAGTACATCGGGGGAAAGTCAATCCCGCCGCGCAGCCGCTGTACCGCATTGAAGAGACGAGTGAGCATGGCGACCCCGAATGCCGTTACCCTCAAGTTGCCAGCGATCAACGGCCGCAGATCCTGACGTGGATCCGATGGCCTCATTCTGGTCGAGGCTCGGACAAGCTGCGTGTACTGGCACACATATCTGCCATCAGCTGCGTCGTCGTCCTTGACAAATGTGGGCCCGAAGGAGCGATCGATCCCAATACCAGGGACCACGGCGCCGGCTTGCTCGACCGAGGGCTCAATCTCTGACGTTGCCGGCACGTCCGTCCTTTTGATCCAGGCGGTTTTCCATAAGATATAACACTTGGCTTGACAACCATCGTGTGCGCTGCCATCGCAACGCAGCCCGGCAATCGACACGGTGTCCTTGAGGCGTCGCATGTCTTTTCTGCCTCCGTAGTCGTAGATCTTGTCCACGCAACGGAAAACGGTACCGACGGTTCCACAGTACTTCGCCATCTCGGGCATGAATGGCAGGCCATCGAGGCAACCGTTCGCGTCGAGGGTGGCGAAGATTTCCTGTAACGAACGGATTCGCACCGTGTCGTTGACGATGTACGCTGGGGCGCCCAGCCAACGACGAAGTCTCGGAAATTTGAGAGCCTTGGAGCGGCCGGTTTGATCAAGCGATACAGCTTCCGATCGGGCTCTGTTGAGGGCAAGGAATAAGTCCTCCTCCCCCCGCTCGCGCCCGGAATAGCGGAAATTGACGAGAAGACCACCAAGGGCGACGAGCAGCAGGAGCAAGCCAACGACCCACCCGAGCGCGACGAGGAAAACGACGAACGAGACTGGAAGGATCGTAGACACCAATGTCTGGCCGGCGTGCGTTACCGCAATTATTGCCAGACCAGCGACAGAGGAGGCGACTATGGTTTTTCGATAGCTCGTTGTGGCCGCGTGCATGATACGACTCCCAGCGATTCAGAGCACAAGCTTGCGTGCATGGTAGGCCTCCGCATATTTTTCCGGCGCGTTGCATTCGAGGCCGCGCAGTCTCAGAATCGCGAGAAATGCGTCTTCGGTGAACCAGTTCTTTTTCAGCTGGCTCCTGAAGCTGTCCAGCAGAATCCCGACTTTCCTGCGGGCAAGCGATTCCGTCAAGTGCACAAAGACGTTTGGCGTCCCAAGATCGCCGTCGTATTTGAGGATTTCATATTCCAGGATCAGGTGGTTCCTGAATGTGTTCCAGGTCAATTCGGATACCAAACGGTGATCCTGATGGAGGTCGCTGCGACAGTGCGTCAGGACAAGGTCCGGGGCGAATCTGAGTTTGAGTTCCTCGAAGAACCCTTTGATCTCGGCACCGATGTAGGGAAAGAACCCGTCCCTGAATTCCTTGACGATAACCTCCTTCTGGCGGGCCCTCGCCAGGAAGGACTTGGCGCTTGCGGTTGCTTCGTCCGCCCTCTTTCCGCTTGCCCCCATCACGACCCACAACACCTCGGCGTCGGGATTTTCTTCTAGGATTCTCAGAACAGTGCCGCCGCAACCGATTTCGATGTCGTCGCTGTGTGCTCCTAGGCATAGGATCCTGAAGATCGAATCACGCCGCCTTTCGAAAGTCAAATTCAGCATCCGTCTTGCCTTTCACTCTCGACGATTGCCGTTTGTGGCTTTTTTCCAGACCTCCCAAGGGGTATTGCCGAGATTGAACATATCCGTCAATTCCTGGTGCTCCTTGAAGGTGTCCATGCACCAGAAGTGGTCCGCCGGGTAGCCGATGATTTTCTTTTCCGCGATCAATCTTTGAAACGGCTCCACAACCAACTCCTCGCCAGGTTTGATGTAGTTGAAGATCTCCTTTCTGAATACAAAAAAGCCGGCATTGATCCGAATATCGGATTTTCGCACGCTCTGGATGCTTTTTACCGAATTGCCCGCCTCAAGCTCTACAACGTGGAAGCTTTGCGAGGGCTTCGCGCACAGGAAGCAGGCAATCTTCCCGCTCTTGGCTACGCTGTCGATCAGTTCGGGAAGCGGGCAATTGGTCAGGCCATCCGAGTAATTGGCGAGGAACATGTCCTCGCCCTCGAGATATTTCTCGACCGCCTTCAGGCGCTGGCCGATGTTCGCCGTGAGCCCCGTATCGACGAATGTGATCCTCCAGTCGGCGATGTCGCTCTGCTGCAGCTGTATGTCCTTTCCCCCATTACTCATCGTAAAGTCGTTGGAGAGGTATTCCTTGTAGTTGAGAAAATAATCCTTGATCGTATCGGCCTTGTACCCAAGACAGAGGATGAAATCCTTGTGGCCGAAATGGGCGTAATACTTCATTACGTGCCACAGGATGGGGCGGTATCCGATCTTCACCAGCGGCTTGGGAATGTTTTCCGTGAGATCTCCCAACCGCGTCCCCAAACCACCGCAGAACAGCACGACTTTCATTGGTGTTTGCCCCGGCAGCAGTGAATCGAAGGTGCGTGGAGCCCGGTCACGCGTGGGTCCACTCCAGCTTGTCGTCCAGCAGGCCCTTTTGGCGAAGTCCCCTGAGGACCTCCAGGCGCATGTACTTGGAGCCTCTGAAATTGGGATCGTTGAATCCCATTGATTCCAGCCCCGTCTTCAGCTCGCGGATGGTGGTGAGCAAGTCGACCTGGGGTTGATGGCTGGGCGCCAGCGCCCTGTACAGCCCAAAATCCACGCGGTAGGAACGGCTGTCCTGCGGTGCGTCCCTGTTGATCGATATGCTTACGCCCGGAACGACCTTTGCAACGGCTTCCGCAAGGTCTTTCACCTGGTAGTTCCATGCGTCACTGCCCACGTTGACGGCCAGGAATGCCCCCGGCGACGCATTCCGGGTGATGGCCCAGTCGAACGCCCTCGCCATGTCCCTGATGTGGATCAGCGGTCGCCATGGTGTCCCGTCGCTCAGGATCGTAATCTTCTTGGAACTGACCGCACATGCGACAAAGTCGTTGACAACCAAGTCGAGCCGCAATCGGTCGCTCATCCCGCAGGCGGTGGCGAACCTCAAGCAAGTGACCGTGAAGTTCTTGCCCGCCAGCGTTTCGAGTTCGGTTTCCGTGCGGATCTTCGATTTGGCGTAGGCGGTGAGCGGATTCAGCGGCGAAGTTTCTTTCCTGGGAGTGTCGTCCGCCACGCCGTACACGCTGCAGCTGGACGCAAAGACGAAGCACCTGACCCCCGCGGCTTTGGCTTGTCTCGCAAGTTCGACGCTGGCGCGGAAGTTGATGTCGTACGTGACGTCCTCGAAAGTCTTGCCCATCGGGTCGTTGGATATGGCGGCGAGGTGCACTATGGCGTCGACGCCCTGCAGTACCTCGGGGCGGAGAGTGCGCACATCGGCGAAATACTGGACGTCGGCACGGCACTCGGGAAGTATGTCCGCGTTGGTGAGACAGTGCGCGAAGTAGCCCTTGTCCAAGCCGATCAGCGTTGCCTGGGGATAGGACTGGCGAAAGCGCTGCAGCACCGAGGGCCCGATATATCCGGTGTTACCTGTAATCAGTATCCTCATTTCGCTCGTTCGCCAATCTCATATTCATGTAAGCCGTGTGCCTGCTTCGGGCGCAGGCAACACAGAATCCCATCGGGATTCGGTTGGAGCCGCTGAAAACGGGCTTGTCCGAGGCGTCCGGTATTAGGCGCGCGCGGAAAGGATTCTCACGCGAAGGCTTCCTTCAGGGTGCTCGCTGCCCCCTGCGTGCGCTGAAGGTGCTCTTCGAGCCAAGTCGCGTTGCCGAAATGCCGGTACTGCTCGGCCCGTAACCGGTCGGCGAGTCGGCCGACGGGCAACTCCACATCGTCGTACGCGAGCACCTGATCCTTGGCGACAGCGCGCTTCATCTTGCAACCTTCCACCAGTCCCTCCGGGAGATAACGCATCGTGCTCATCTCTTCGGTGTTCACCGCTTCGCCGTAAGTCGTATACATTCCGTATTCGTCAAGCACCTCGCCGGCGGCGAGATCGCGCTTGGCGACTGCACAAACCTCCACCACGGGGCCTTGTAGGGGCGGTGCGACGTTGTCCCCGAAGAGCACCACTCGCGCAATTGCGTTCGGAGCCTCGAAATGCACGAGATGGTAGGGAACCCAGAACGGATAGAGCGGCCCTTCTCCCATCTTGTAGAGGTTTAGGTAGTGGCGCTGCTTCGGGTCCGCGTGTTCCGCCAAGCAGAATATCTTGACGCCGGCGGGCCCTACCGTGTAGTCGACGATCCCCCCTAGCGCCCGAATCTCGTCGAGATCGTACAGCTTGTGGATATCCATGATGGAGCCGTCGTACTTAAGCCCGCGCGACATTCCGCGAGATCTGACCTTGAACCCGGTAGCGTTGGCGACAATCGACTGTTCGAAGCTGATCTTCGATCCGTCGGCAAATGACGTAACCATCGCCGCGTTCTGTCCCCATCGCTCCGCCCATCCCTGCTGGGTGGTCGGGTTGCGGTAGGGATCCTGCAGGCCCTTGACGTTTCCGACAACGCGCGGGATGAGACCCAGCCCCTTTACCCAGCGGTAAAGGTTCATCTGCAGACCCGGTTCGTCGCCCTCGCAAGCCGACAGGATGACCTTGTGCTTGCGCGCATACACCTGGAGAATCGGGCCGATCGTGGCGTCGACCTCGGCGTTCATCAGCACGACCGGCTTGCCGTACTCGAAAGCCTCGAGAATTACGTGAGCGCCGAACTCGACTGAGCCCGTGACATCGACGATAACGTCGATCTCGCTGGAGCGGCACATCATGAACGGGTCCTCGGCCACGGCCGGCTGCCCCTGACGAATCGCCTGATCGAGCTGGGCCTGAGACCCTGCCATGACAATGTTGTCGAGTCCCGAGTAGCGAAAGACGTGCTGAGCCCGCTCTGGACGTCGATTGTAGACGGCAGCCATGCGCATGCCCGGAACACTGTGAGTGATCTGGTTGGTGAGCCCCTGCCCCATGAAACCGGCGCCGACCATGCCCACGCGAATGGGCTTTCCCTGCTCCTCTCTGGCTTTCAAAGCGTTGTCGACGATAATCATGGTTTCCTCCGGCCGGATTGCGTACTACGCACGCAGTTTACAGCTTGAATATGAAATTTCATGCCTCGCTACCCCCGCGCACTCATCTTACGCTTCAACTCGGGTTCGATCTTGCCGAGCGGCTGCCACTCGGCATCCTTGGGTGATATTTCGCCGACGGGGAGGGGCCAGACCAGCCCAAGCCGGGGATCGCTGTAGAGCAGGCCGCCTTCGGCGCCGGGCGTATAGAATTCTCCCACCTGATAGCTCGTTTCCGTCCGATCCTCGAGAACCTGGTACCCGTGCGCAAACCGCTCCGGTACATAGAGGGACCGGTAATTGTCTGCGCTGAGCTCGACGGCGAGATGGCCCAGGTAAGTCGGGCTCTCCGGGCGCAGGTCGACGATTATGTCGAGAATCGCGCCGCGAGTGCAGCGCACGAGTTTGGTTTCGGGGGCCGGAGGATATTGAAAATGCATCCCGCGCAAGGTGCCCTTCTTCTTGTTGAAGGCAATGTTGGCCTGCGCGATGACCGGCTTCAGTCCATGGTTCTCGAACTCCCGCTGGCAGAACGCTCGCGCAAAAAACCCGCGGTTGTCCTCACGGCGCTCGATGTCGACCGTGAAGGCGCCCTCGAGCTTGGTTTTGGTGAAAATCATATCGATCCATAGAGTTAAGCCCTATTATAAGGTAGTTCAAGTCACCGCGATCCGGCCAGAAAAATTTGTCGCGGGAACATGGTATGGCGTTCTCGTTATCCGGAAAGTAAGCCGAGTTGCGCAAGACCGTCTCTCGCGGTGCCGAACGGGAACTCGCCAAGCAAGCGCCGCAACCGCTCCTCACATTTTCCGAGGTTCGTATAATGACGAAACCGCGATAACCAGCTGGCAGACACGCGCGGTTGCGCCGGATCGATTTCCCACGGGTGCAGATAGAAGACGAATGGTCGCAATTCGCGTCGGTTAATGGATGCCAATCCCCAACGCGATAACCAGTATGGGAGGAGTCTAAAGTACCCGCCTCCCGCCACGGGTAGCCGAAATCCAAGAATCCTTGCCGTCGCTAACGGCCACTCGACGATGGATTTTCCAGTCGGCGTGGCCATTCGGTGCGGAGCCCGTTCGGCGTTGGGAATGCCATAGCGATCATGGCGCACGGGAAAAATGCTCGAGTCGTAGACGAATCCGAGTTCCACCAGGATGTCCAGCGCCCAAAGGGACTCGCGTACGATGGAATAGCTCGCAGCGCGATATCCGAGTACTGCGGACCCGGTAATGTCCTGGAGTAGGTTCTTCGCGCGGAGCGTCTCTTGGTAGAACTCTTCCGGGGACTGCTCATATACGAGGCGGTGTGAAAAGCCGTGGCAGGCGATTTCGTGGCCGCGAGCGGCAATGTCTCTGATCAGTTGCGGATACCGCTCGGCCACCCATCCCAGCACGAAGAAAGTCCCCCGGACATCGAACTGCTCGAAGATAGCAAGCAATTTCTGAGTGTTGCCTACCACGCGCGATTCGCGTGAGTTCCAGCTCTCGCGGCGTATGTTAGGTGCCAAGTTCGCGACGTGAAAGTAGTCTTCGACGTCGACGGTGAGCGCGTTACGTATGATCATAGGGGAGGGCGATTACCATGATTTCGCCTCTTACAGCCGCCAGACACGGAATCCGGCCGCCGAGAGCGTCTCGCGATCGAACTTTGACTTGACGTCGATGAAGCTGCCGCCCTTCACGATCTTGCGCGCGAGCGTCTCCACGCCCATGTTCATGAAATGCCGATGCGCGACGGCCACCACCATCGCCTCGGCCGTCGGAAGATGTTCCCAAGGCACTAGTTCTAGGCCGTATTCGTGGCTTGCTTCCCTGGGATCGGTAACCGGGTCGTGCACGAACACTTGGACACCGTAGCTTTTCAGTTCGTTGATCACGTCGACGACATGCGAATTGCGCAGGTCGGGAACATCCTCCTTGAAGGTCAATCCGAGCACATTGACCTTAGCGTTCTTCACGGGGTTGCCGTTGCGAATCATCTGCTTGACGGTTTGCTCGGCAATGAATTTTCCCATGTTATCGTTGATTCGACGGCCCGCAAGGATTACCTCCGGGTGGTAGCCAAGCATCTCGGCCTTGTAGGTGAGGTAGTAGGGGTCCACCCCGATGCAGTGGCCGCCGACCAGGCCGGGTCTGAATGGCAGAAAGTTCCATTTGGTTCCGGCCGCCTGGAGAACCTCGAGCGTATCGATCCCGATGCGATTGAAAATGATCGCCAACTCGTTGACCAGCGCGATATTCAGGTCGCGTTGGGTGTTCTCGATGACTTTGGCCGCCTCGGCGACCTTGATGCTCGAGGCGCGGTACACACCGGCGGTCACGACTGCGGCGTAGAGTTTGGCAACCCGCTCGAGTGTTTCCGGCGTGTCGCCAGAAACGACCTTCACGATTGTCTGGAGCGTGTGCTCCTTGTCGCCAGGGTTGATGCGTTCGGGCGAGTAGGCGACGTTGAAGTCTGTGAGCCATTTCATCCCGGAATTTCTCTCCAGCACCGGGATGCAGACTTCTTCAGTAGCACCCGGGTAGACGGTGGATTCGTACACGACACTCACGCCCTTTTTCATGTGCTTGCCGACCGTAGCGCTCGAGCTGACCAACGGCCCAAAGTCCGGCCGGCGCACGGCGTCCACCGGCGTGGGAACCGCGACTACGATGATATCGGCGGCGGCAAGCTGCGCCGGATCCGTCGTTACCGTTAGCTGCGCCGCGGCACGCAGATCCTCGCCCGAGACCTGCCCTGTCGGGTCGATGTAGCGACGGTAGTTCTCCACCTTCTCGGCGCTCAGGTCAAATCCTATGGTCCGGAACGCCTTGCCGAACGCCACCGCCAGGGGCAAGCCAACGTAACCGAGTCCAACAATGGCAACTATGCTCATCGAACTATGCTCATCATCTTGTCTTTCATCGTCTTGTCTTTTTAGTCTGCAATGCTACAATTCTCCCCGGAAATCTCGGCTATAAAACAACAAGGGCGCCAATGCGGTGCCTGCACCGAGGAAGACCTTGGCACGGAGCAACTATATCAGAGCAGAGCACGGGAAAGATCGCGTCACGAATGTTGAAGTGGCTGTCCGCGACGGCAATTCGAAAGTGGACCGCAACGCACGTTTCCTCGTCAGACCGGCCTTGTATATTTCGATTCTTGTAGGCGCCGTTCTGGTGGCTTCTACGTACAAGCTTCGGATTGACGGCATTTTCGCCTGCCCGGCCGACGGATATACCCCCGACCAATATCTGGCCTATTGCGCGGCCGCCCGCTATGGCGACTACGAGCACGGGGCTTTCTGGTTTGGCCTTGAGCCCTCGGTGCTGGGTATTGCGGCACGCGCGGATGCCATGTTCCTCGGGGACAGCCGCACAAATTTTGGATTCTCGACGGATTCAACAGCTCGATGGTTCTCGGCAGCCTCCGCGCGATATTATCTTCTCGGATTCACTTATGGCGAAAACGTGAGCTTCACAGGAGAGCTCTTGCGTAGATCCAGTTTACAAGCAAGGATTTACATTATTGCAGTTGAGTTTTTTGAGCGGCGTGAAACCATACCAGCGAAGGACGTGATGCAGAACCCAGGTTCGTATTTTCGATACGAAGTCAAGCGCTTCTGGCAGCGCCTCCACCAGACGATTTGCGGGACAGTACCAGCGATCTGCAGAGATCGAACTGCTGTCTACCGCTCGCGCCAAACAGGATCGTACAGTTTGAATCTAGGCAGATGGACCGGGGGGGCTGACAATCCACCGGTATTCTATGATCGTGAAATTGACCAGGAAAAGATTGAAGGCTACGTTGCCTCGGGCCGGGAATTCCTGTCTCGCCTTCCCGTTGCTCGCGACTGCGTTATTCTGACCACGATCCCCACTATCCGAAAAACTGCTTACTCATATTCACCTTCAGTCGACACCGCGTCCGCGGTTGCAAACATCCTTGGTTTGAGCTTCGTAGCACCCCATGTCGACGCGCTAAGAACATACGATGGATCCCACCTGGACCGCCCGAGTGCGGAGCGCTGGTCGGATGCCTTCCTTCGAGTCGCTGGCCCTCAGATGCAGGAATGTCTCGGCAAGCCGCTCGCTTGACGCCCCCGGCGCGAGACTGCTCGCCCGAGGTGGGGTCCGGTCCCGCCGAATTATATGCCGCAGTCCCCGACTCTCATGGATTGGCTGCCGACGCTGTCGGATTTCCGCGGAAATCTTCGTGCCGCGCTCGCGATTTCCGATTCGGGGAATCGCCTCGAAAAGCTCGCCAAGATCGCCCAGCACCGACTCGGTTTTCTGGAAACGATCCAACTCGATCAGGCAGTCAGTCGACTCGGGGCCCTCGAAATACCGGGCTTTTCAGCAGTCCGGCTTGCCATTCTTGCGTCGTCCACGGTAGATCACCTCGTGCCAGCGATCCGAGTCGCCTGTCTGCGACGGGGGCTGGTAGTCGATGTTCATGTTGGAGCATACGGGCAGCACCGGCAAGATTTGCTTGACCCCGCCTCTGCGCTTCATCACTTCCGGCCGCAGGCGATCTTGCTGTCGCTTACCGCCCGCGAGGCGATCGCTGGCGTGCCCATCATGGCAACGGCAGCCGAAGTGGACCAGGCGATTGATCGTCAAGTAGACGAACTGCGCCATCTTTGGCGGAAAGCACGAGAGACCTTCAAGGCGACCGTCGTACAGCAAACCTTTCTCGACGCAACTGACTCCGTATTCGGCAGCTATGATCGTCTCGTCCCCGCGGCGCCTTCACGGTTTATTGCGCGGCTGAACGACAGGATGTCACAGGCCGCAGCCTCCGAGAGCGTCTTGCTGCTCGATGTTGCACGAGCGAGTGAACGCAACGGTATCGATGCGTGGTTTGATCGCGGGCGTTGGTTTCAGGCCAAGATGGAAATCTCACCGCCGGTGGCGCCTTTGTACGGCGATCTGGCAGCTCGCGTCCTGGCTGCTCAGCGAGGTCTATCGAAAAAATGCCTCGTGCTCGACCTCGACAATACCTTGTGGGGTGGCGTCATTGGCGATGATGGACTCGAGGGTATCGTGCTCGGACAGGGGAGCGCATTGGGTGAGGCGCACCTCGCCTTTCAGCGCTATGCGCTGCAGCTGAAAGCGCGCGGAATCATTCTAGCCGTCTGCTCCAAGAACGACTCGGCGACTGCTGAGGCTGTGTTTGAAAATCACCCGGAAATGGTTCTTAAGCGAACGGATATCGCCGCCTTCATCGCAAACTGGCATGACAAGGCGGAAAACCTCAAGACCATTGCGACGCGACTGAATATCGGCCTCGATAGCCTGGTCTTCGTAGACGACAACCCTGTCGAACGGGCGCGCGTCCGCGAAAGCCTTCCCATGGTAGCGGTGCCAGAACTCCCTGAGGATGCCGCGCGTTTCGTGCCCTGCCTCGCGGATGCAGGGTATTTCGAGGCCATCAGTTTCACAGTCGAAGACTGGCAACGCGCCGCGCAATACGCTGCAAACGCCGAACGCGAGGATTTGCTTGGATCGTCGGAAAGCGTGGACGATTTTCTGCGCGGGCTGGAAATGTCGGTAAGCTTCGGGCCGATCGGGACCCTTGACCTTGTCCGGGCTACACAGTTGATCAACAAGACCAATCAATTTAACCCTACGACGCGGCGATACACGGGGGACGAGCTTGCCGCGCTTGCCGCGGCACCCGAGAACGTCACCCTGCAGTTCCGCCTGTTGGACCGCTTCAGTGACAACGGCCTCGTTAGCGCCATGATTCTTCGTCCGGATCCTGGGGAGCCAGAAGTGCTCGAGATCGACACCTGGGTCATGAGCTGTCGCGTATTCGGTAGGGATCTGGAGCGTGAGGCGATGAATGTTGCGGTGGAGGCCGCCAGTCACCGTGGCGTGCGCTCGTTTCGTGCCAGCTATATTCCTACGAAGAAGAACGGAGTGATAAGCAATCTATACCCGAGTCTCGGCTTCACTCGCATGGAACAGACCGTGCCGACGGATGGTGCGACACGGTGGTACCTGAACCTGGCCGATTACGAATACCGGCCAACCCATATCGCTAGGATATCCAAACAACATGACTGACCAAGACATTCTGGCCCTTTTCACGAAAATCATTCGCGATCTACTGTCGGACGAATCGATCACGCTGACCATGCAGACCAAGAGGGAAGAGGTGCCTAATTGGGACTCGATGAACTACATCAATTTCATTGCTGCGGTAGAAATTGAACTCGGTGTGAAATTCGGGGTGGCAGACATAGAATCGTTCGAAGACGTAGGCGCGATTGTCGCCAAGACAAGCGCGATGCTGCGGTAACCCGCATGTCCGGCGTAACGCTGGCGTCCAGAGCGTTCAATCAAGAGGACCAGATTTTCTTCGCCCGTCTGTCCGGCGATTTCAATCCAATACATATGGATCCACTCGCCGCGCGCAGGACGCAGGCAGGAGCCCCGGTGGTGCATGGAATCCACGCCGTTCTCTGGGCGTTGGACAAACTTGCTGAAAACGGCGTGGTGACGGGAGAAGTAAGGGGTGTAAAGGTCCAGTTCATCAAATTCATTTACGTCGCCAGTACGGTAATGTTGAACCTTCGCCATCGGGATGAAAAGTCGATCAAGGCGGAACTTGTTGTAGGCGGCCTTACGACAACTATTCTGACTCTTAGCTTTGGAACATCGAAGCAGACCTGCGAGATCGCCTTCCCAGGCGTGTTGGAAAGAGTAGTAGAACGCGAGCCGGCAATTCTCATTGACCTTAAGGAAGCAGCAGCACAGTCTGGCTGGATGGATGTCAATCGTGCCCTCACACGAATTGAAGGGCAATTTCCTCATGCAGACTCGGCGATTGGCGCCCGGCGCGTCGCCGCGATTGCGATCCTGTCAACGCTGACGGGCATGGTCTGCCCGGGCATGTACTCGCTATTCGCCGCGTTTGCGATAGATTTGGTGGAAGATTCGAACCACAAAGACGCGGTCGGCTTCAGCGTCAGCGAAACGGATGAACGGTTCCGGATGATCCGAATGAACGTTTCCGGTGCCGGAATGCGTGGATCCGTACAGGCGTTTCTGCGCTGGCCGCCGATTGGCCAAGCCTCGTTCGACGAGGTATCGAAAGTCGTGGCACCAGGCGAATTCGCCGGCAGTACGGCGCTCATCGTTGGCGGGTCGCGTGGGCTCGGTGCGCTGACTGCAAAAGTAGTCGCTGCGGGAGGCGGTAAGGTCATCGTGACCTACGCTACCGGCCGCAAAGACGCTGAAAAGCTCGCCGAGGAGATCTGCGGCCACACCGCTCACGATGCGTGTCGCGTCATCCAGTATGATGTCCGTCAGGATGCAGACAGTCAGCTCAAGCTTCTCGAAGCGGACGTCAGCCACCTGTACTACTTCGCCACGACTTCGATCTTCAGGCAGAAGGACGGGTTTTTTGTTTCGAGCTTGCTTGATGAATTTATCGAGATATACGTTAAGGGCTTTTACGACTGCTGTCGCGTTCTCAGCAAGAACAGCTCGCAGGCGCTGATTGCGTACTATCCATCCACGGTGGCCATCGACAACAATCCGTTGTCCATAATTGAATACACCATGGCCAAGATGGCGGGTGAAATCCTGTGTGCCAACATGAATCGCGCCAATACCCGTACTCGCGTTGTAGTCAGTCGGTTGCCACGCCTGATGACAGACCAGACGGCGACCGTGGCTCCGGCTACGACCGCCGAACCGCTCGATGTTTTGTTGCCAGTGATCCGCCAGGTGCAATTAGGGTCCGCAGTTCTTTGATCATCCCAATTCCTTAGCGGAACACACAGCGTGCTGTTCAATTCCTACGAATTCATCTTCGGTTTTGTTCCAGTGACTCTTGCCGGATTCCTCGTACTTGGCGCTGGTTCTCGAGCGTGGGCATTGCGCTGGCTGATCTTTGCATCTTTGCTCTTCTACGCGTGGTGGAGACCTTTGAATGTGTTGATCATCGCGCCGTCCATAGCGATCAACTTTTTGTTGGCACGCGCCCTGCAGCGCCTGGGCGATAGCCAAAGACAACGCCATGCGGCTACGGCGATTCTCGTGCTGGGCATCTTGTTCAACGTCGCATTTCTCGGCTATTTCAAATACATCGACTTTGCCCGCACCGCGATCAACGACGCGTTTGGCACGAACCTCGTTTTGACGCACATCATTTTGCCCTTGGGAATATCCTTCATTACGTTTCAGAAGATCGCCTTCCTGATCGACCTGTACGCAAAGCGGGTGACGTCGTTCACGCTTCAGGACTATTGCCTGTTTGTCCTGTTCTTCCCCCAACTGATCGCGGGGCCCATTGTTCACTATCGCGAGATGATGCCGCAATTCCAGAGCACACCTTGCCGATTTGACAAAGAGAACGTCGCCGTGGGCCTTACGTTATTCCTGTTCGGCCTGTTCAAGAAGGTCGTTCTGGCCGACAGCATCGCGCCCCACGTTTCTTTGATTTATGAACATGCAGCTGCGGGGGGCGGAACCTCTTTTTTTCTGGCTTGGATGGCAGCAGTAGGTTTCACTCTGCAGGTTTATTTTGATTTTTCCGGCTATTCGGACATGGCGCTCGGGCTGGCTCGGTTGTTTGGAATTCGGCTACCGGCGAATTTCTACTCGCCCCTTCGTGCTTCAAGCATCATCGATTTCTGGCTGCATTGGCACATGACACTGACGCGTTTCCTGACGGCGTATGTCTTCAATCCCCTCTCGCTTGCGTTGATCCGTCGCCGGTTGGCGCTAAGAAAATCTGTTCTCAAAGGGCCTAACACGACACTTTGGGCATTTGTTGCGCTGCTGATGTTTCCCTTGGTATTGACGATGTTCATCTCAGGGGTTTGGCATGGAGCGGGATATACGTTCCTGGTGTTTGGTCTGCTCCACGGTTTTTACCTCACGATCAACCATGGGTGGCGCTTGTGGGGAATCAAGTTATGGCCGGATAGGGGAGCTTATTTACGGACCATGAAACCCATCGGTTTCATTCTGACATTCGTGTCGGTTGCCGTGGCGATGGTTTTCTTTCGGTCTTCGACGACAGGCTCGGCTATCGATCTCGTCAAAGGAATGGTCGGGCTGAATGGTGTCACCCTTCCGCCTGCGGTCTTTCGACGCCTGGGACCCCTTGCCGATTGGCTGCACGGGGCGGGCATCGGTCACCAGCTATGGGGTGGCGAAGATTTTCTGATGCTGGCGATGTGGATCCCCATTCTGATGTTCATCGTTCTGGTTTTCCCAAACACGCTGCAAATCCTGGCTCGATATGAACCGGCACTCGGTGTCAAGGCGGACGCCCTTGGCACGATCAAGTTCGGCCGGGTCATCGAGTGGAGACCCTCGCTCCCGTGGGCATTCGGAATGTCGGTCATTGCCGCGACCGGGATTCTCTTCTTGGGAGGGCCCAGCGAGTTCCTGTATTGGCAGTTCTGAGTACGGCCTGGCAGCAGGCTCGACGCAAGCCAAACCACCGAAACTCACCGACTCTGCGGCAACGAAAATGCGAACAGGGAGTTTCCGGCCATCAGAGCGATGAATTGGGTCTGGCCGATTGCGTAGGACACGGGCGGAGCGTTGATCCGAGCCCCGAGGCGTAGGCGCCACCGGATACGGCCGGTGTCGGAGTCGAACGCGAAAAACTCGTCGTGGTAACTCGCGAAGACCAAGCCTCCTGCGGTCGAGAGTACGCCTCCGACGACGCGATCTATGTCCGGTCCGCTCGCCAACGGCGTCTCCCAGCGGATGTCCCCGGTCCTCGCATCAACGGCTTTTACGGCGGCTACGGCCGACTGGCTTCCAGGCGCGGTGAAAGTGCTGCCCAAGAACTGCCGCTCACCCCTTTCAACGCGGGCCTCGGTCGTGTAGTAGAGCGTCGCCGCGTCAACCGCAGGTACATACACCATGCGGCGACCTGCATCGTAGGAGGGCGGCCACCAATTGGTGGCGCCCCCCGCGGGCGGCGACACGAGAGTCCCCTTCATGCTGGGTCGCGATTCGGGCCGAACGATCGGGCGGCCCTCAGGGGTAAACCCCTCGGCCCACGTCTGCCTGGCAAAAGGCTTCGCGAAAAGAAACCGGCCTGACTGCCGGTCGAGTGCGTAGAAGAACCCGTTGCGATTCGCCCAGAGGAGCACCGACCGAGGCTGTCCCTGCCAGGGGATTTCCGCCAACACCGGCTGCTGTACTGCATCCCAGTCATGATCATCTCCCGGTGTGAACTGGAAGTGCCAGCGGAGCTTGCCGGTAAGCGCCTCCAGCGCCACGACACTCCCGGAATAGAGGTTGTCGCCCGCTCGCGCACTGCTCTGATAAGTCGGTGACGGGTTGCCCACGCCCCAGAAGAGGAGATTCAGCGCCGGGTCGTATGCTCCCGCGGTCCAGGTGGGTGCCCCACCGGTCTTCCACGAGTCACCAGCCCATGTATCGTGTCCCGCCTCGCCCGGACCGGGAACGGTATGGAACTTCCACAGCAGCCGACCGTCGCGCGCGTCGTACGCCGCGACGAAGCCCCGGATTCCGAACTCTCCGCCCGCGACCCCGACAACGACGCGGTCTCCCAGCGCGAGCGGTGCTCCCGTCATTGAATAACCGTCGCGAAAATCAGCAACTTTGATCTCCCATTTCTTTCGCCCCGTCGACGCACTCAGGGCGACCAGATGAGCATCCAGCGTCGCCACGAACACCGAGTCGTTCAAGATCGCAACGCCGCGATTGACCGACCCACAGCACAAATGAAGTCCGCTGGGCACCGGTCGCGTGAATCCCCATGCCTTCTTTCCCGTGGCCGCGTCGAGTGCGACAACACCCTCGGGTGACTCCGTGACGAAGATAAGATTCGAAGCGACGATTGGAGAAGCCTCGAGGTACTCGCCGGCGGATCGAAGCTGGCTGACCCATGCCACTCGCAAATTTCTAACGTTCTGTTTCGAGATGCTCGAGAGCAGACTGTGGCGGTGGCCGGCGTAATTTCCGGCGAAAGTCAGCCATTCCGCCGACCGGCTGGTCGACGCGAGAATGCTCGCCGCCTCGACCCGAACCTGCCTGGACAACTCGGATCCCGCGTCCACACCTGAACCGCGGAACGCCAGCTGCTTCATGTACGCGTGAGTTTCCCAAATCTGGCGGTCATCGAGAGGCTGGGCGCCCATCTCGGTTCCCGGGCGGCCCCACTTCACAACCGAGAAGAAGACCCAGTCCGCTTTGTTCTCAATT
>Ga0193733_1000128_pt1 | contig 27542 bp, 25 predicted proteins | sample U1s2metaG_FD_145076 | JGI IMG/M metagenome (GOLD analysis project Ga0193733, IMG submission 145076) | Soil microbial communities from a riparian zone of the East river system, Colorado, United States - U1s2 | ecosystem: Environmental > Terrestrial > Soil > Riparian zone | place: USA: East River...
TTGTGGCCGGCAACACGCTCACGCAGATGCTCGCCGATTTCGGCGCCGAGGTGATCAAGGTCGAGCCGCCGGCGGGCGACACTCTGCGCGCCTGGCAGACGAACGGCGTGCCGGTCACCTGGAAACTCTATTCCAGAAGCAAGAAGAGCCTGTGCCTGGAGCTGCGCAAGCCCGAAGCGCGCGAGCTGCTGCTCGAGTTGATACCCTCCGCGGCGCTCTTCATCGAGAGCTTCCGCCCGGGAACTCTGGAGAAGATGGGTCTCGCGCCCGGGACGCTGCTCGCGCGCAACCCGAAGCTCGTGGTGGTGCGCATCTCCGGCTGGGGCCAGGACGGCCCGTACAGCCAGCGTCCGGGCTTCGGCACGCTGATCGAGGGCATGTCAGGCTTCGCGTCCATGAACGGCTTTGCCGACCGCGAGCCGGTGCTGCCGCCGATGTACCTCGCCGACAGCGTCGCCGGCCTGCACGGCGCCGCCGCGGCGATGATCGCGCTGCGCGAAGCGGAGAGGAAGGGCGGCACGGGACAGGTGATCGACCTGCCGCTGCTCGAGCCGCTTTTCAACATCCTCGGACCGCAGGCGGCGAATCTGCGCCTCACCGGAAAGGTGAAGCTGCGTACCGGAAACCGCTCCACCACCACCGCGCCGCGCAATGCGTACCGGACGAAGGACGGTCGCTGGGTGTGCCTGTCGGCGTCGATCCAGAAAATGGCCGAGCGCCTGTTCCGCGCCATCGGCCGGCCGGAGCTCGTCGACGATCCCCGCTATGCGACCAACTCGGAGCGCCTGCGCCACGCCGACGAGCTGGACGCGATCATCGGCGCCTTCATCGAGCAGCGAACGCAGGCCGAGAACGTCGAGTTCTTCGAAAAATACGAGGTCACCATCGGGCCCGTCTACGACATCGCGCAGATCCTCGAGGATCCGCACGTGACCGAGCGCGAGCTCGTCGCCGATTATCCCGATCCCGACATGGGCTCATTTCCCATGCACCACGTGACGCCGCGTCTTTCGCGTACGCCCGGCGCGATCCGCGCGCCGGCACCGAGGCTGGGCGAGCACAACCGCGCGCTGCTCGCCGAAATCGGCGTGGGCGAAGCCGCGTATGCGAAGCTCGTCTCAGCCGGCATCGTGTGCGAGGGCGGCGCCGCGCCCAAAGGAGATCAGGAATGAAGCCCGGCCTCCCGGTGTGGCGTTCGCTGCTGTATGTGCCGGTGAACGTCGAGAAATACGTGGACAAGGCGCACACGCGCGGCGCGGACTGCATCCTGCTCGACCTGGAGGACAGCGTCCCCGCCCACGAGAAGGACAACGCGCGCAAGCTCGTCGCCCGGGCCGCGACCCGGGTGCGGCGCGGAGGAGCCGACGTGGCGGTGCGAATCAACCGGCCGGATGCGATGGCCTCACGCGATCTGGAAGCCTGCGTGGGTCCCGACGTGAACGCAGTCGCCGTGACCAAGGTGGACGACGCCGCCCACCTGCGCCGTCTCGACGAGCTGGTTTCGAGGCTGGAAGCGAAGCGCGGGCTCGCCCCGGGGCACACCCGCTTCATCGCGATGGTCGAGACGCCGGCAGCGTTTTTCCGCATGCCGGAGATCGCGATGGCGGTCGAGCGCAACGCGGCGATGGACATCGGCGGCGAGGATTTCGCGCTCGAAAACGGCATGGAGCCGACCGAGGAGACGCTCCTCATGCCCAAGCAGCAGATGATCTACGCCGCGCGCGCCGCAGGCATCATGCCTCTGGGCTACATCGCGAGCGTCGCGAGCTTCGGCGACCTTCTGGCTTTCCGCCGCATGGTGCAGCGCTCGCGCCAGTTCGGTTTCCTGGGCGCGAGCTGCATCCATCCCGCGCAGGTGACCATCGTCAACGAGTTGTATTCACCCTCGCCCGAGGACGTGGCGCACGCGAAGCGCGTGATCGAGGAGAACGCCAAGGCCGGGGCCGCCGGGCGCGCTTCGTTCGCGATCGACGGCAAGATGGTTGACGTACCGGTCGTGGTGCGCGCCGAGCGCCTGCTCGAGCGCCACGCCGCGATCCAGGCGCGCGAGGCGGCGAAGCGCGTCGCCTCCTGAATGCCCCTCCTCCAGCTTTCACAGCTGTCTCTCGCCTACGGCCATGTGCCTTTGCTCGACCGCGTCGATCTGGCGGTCGAGCCCGGAGAGCGCATCGGATTGATCGGGCGCAACGGCACCGGCAAATCCACTCTCCTGAAAATCATCGAGGGCAGTGCGGCGGCGGATGAAGGCAAGGTCTGGCGCGCGCCGCAACTGAAGCTCGCGAGCGTTTCGCAGGAGCCCGCGTTCCGGCCCGGGCAAAGCGTGTTCGAAGCGGTGGCCGAAGGCCTGGGAAAAGGGACGAAATTGCTGATCGACTATCACGCGGCGACGCATGCGCTGGCTGCGCACGGCAGCAACGGACGTCACGCCGAGGATGCTGCGCTGATGGAGCAGATGCAGCACCTGCAGGAGGCGCTCGATGCGAGCGACGGCTGGAGCCTCCAGCACAGGATCGAGGCGACCCTCAGCCGGCTGCAGCTGTCCGAAGACGACCCGGTATCGGAGCTCTCGGGCGGATTGAAAAAACGCGTGGCCCTGGCGCGCGCGCTCGTCATGGCGCCCGATCTCCTTTTGCTCGACGAGCCGACGAACCACCTCGATTTCACCGCGATCGAATGGCTGGAAGAGACGCTGCTTGCGTTCCCGGGGAGCGTCCTGGTCGTCACGCACGACCGGCGCTTCCTCGACTCGGTCGCGCTGCGGATCGTCGAGCTCGACCGCGGACACTTGAGTGCTTACCCGGGCAATTTCTCCACCTACCAGCAGAAGAAAGCGGAAGCGCTCCAAACCGAGGCCATGCATCAGCACAAGTTCGACAAGGTCCTCGCGCAGGAGGAAGTCTGGATCCGCAAGGGCATCGAGGCGCGCCGTACGAGAAACGAAGGCCGGGTGCGCCGCCTGGAGGCGCTGCGCCTGGAGCGCGCGGCACGTCGCGACCGGGTCGGCAAGGTCGGCCTCGAGCTCGCCGAAGGCGAGCGCTCGGGCCGCCTCGTCGCGGATCTCGACGAAGCCGGCAAACACTACGGCGACAAGCGCGTGGTCGAAAAATTTTCCTGCCGCATCCTGCGCGGCGACAAGGTCGGGCTGATCGGCCCAAACGGCAGCGGCAAGACCACGCTGCTCAAGCTGATCCTCGGAGAGATCCGGCCGGATTCCGGCAAGGTGCACCGCGGCACCAAGCTGAGCGTCGCCTATTTTGACCAGTTCCGCGAGGCGCTCGACGAAGGAGCGACGCTCGGCGATACCATCAGCCAGGGCGGCGATCACGTCGAAGTGAACGGCGTGAAAAAGCACGTGATCGGCTACCTCGGGGATTTTCTCTTTCCCCCGGAGCGCGTCCGCGCTCCCGTGAAATCGCTATCGGGCGGGGAGCGCAACCGCCTGCTGCTCGCGCGCCTTTTCAGCCGGCCTGCCAACGTGCTGGTGCTGGACGAGCCGACCAACGATCTGGACATCGAAACGCTGGAGCTGCTGGAATCGCTGCTGCAGGAATACGCGGGGACGCTCTTCCTGGTGAGCCACGACCGCGAATTCCTCGACAACGTCGTGACCCAGACCATCGCGAGCGAAGGCGGGGGCGAATGGAAGGAATATGCCGGCGGCTACAGCGACTGGCAGCGCGTGCGCTCGAAAGATGCGCGGGAAGCGCCGTCGAAATCCGGGAAACAGAAATCCGGGATTCTCGAGCCTCGCAACAAGAACCAACGCGCGTCCGGCAAAGTCAAGCTCGGCTACAAGGAGAGCCGGGAGCTCGCCGAATTGCCGGCCAGACTCAAGGCGCTGGAACGGGAGCAAAGCGAAATCTCCGACGAGCTCGCGGACTCCGCGCTGTATCGCGACCGGCCGCGCGAAGTGAAAGAGCTGCAGTCGCGTCATGCCGCAATCGAGGCAGAGCTGACGCTGCTCCTTGCGCGCTGGGAGGAGCTGGAAGCGAAGAGCTCGAACTGAATCCGCTCCTCCGGGCCGGACTGTCGTCTATCGCTGACGCCTGCTGTGGCGGCGGATCCATTCCGCGAATGCCGCTTCCTTCATCGTTCCCGCGGCGACGGCGAGCGTGCTCATCACGCAATCCGCATCGTCGGCGACAAGCTCGCGCCCGTTGAGCGCAAGGAAGAGTTCGAGAGCGACAAACGCGATGCGCTTGTTTCCGTCCACGAAAGGATGGTTCGCTGCAAGGCCGTAGGCATAGGCTGCGGCCAGTTCGGCAACGTCGGGCTTGCCGTAAGCGGCTCGGTTTGGCGGGCGGGCGAGAGCCGAATCGAGCAGGCCGGAGTCGAGGATGCCGGCGCCCCCGCCGTGCTCGGCGAGCTGCTCGTCGTGCGCGGCGAGGATGACGGAACGATCAAGCCAGACCCACCTCTTCACTTCGAAAGCTCGCGCAGCACCGCGCGGCGCTTCTTCGCGATCTGCCGCACCCGCTTCATCTGCGCTTCAAACAGCGGATCGTGGGGCGTAAGGCGCAGTCCCTCGGGCGTTTCCGTGACGTGGAGCGTGTCGCCCTTTTCGAGCTTCAGGCGCGCGAGCACGTCCTTCGGCAGAATCACTCCGACAGAATTCCCGATTCGCGTGAGCTTGAGAGCGGCCATGGCCAAGCCTCCAAGGTTATAACGGACGTTATAATACAGGCTCGGCACCACCGAATTCAAGCCTGTTCGGCCCAGCGTCGGTGCTGCGGAGCCGCGACGAACCGCGCTTGTCATTGAGTGCCGGTTGCGCTAGCGTTGCCCTGGCATCGCTTCATCAACGCCATCCGCTCTAGGAGAACACGATGACCCGCATCCTCACTAAGCTTCTGCTCGCCGCCGTTTCGCTGCCGATCGCCGCCACGGCGGCGGAATACATGGAGAAAACCCCGTTCCAGCTGTCGCGCGCGTTTTCGCCGGGCGTCATCACCGACGGCGGGAAGATCGTCTGGGTCGCGGGACAGACCGCGACGCGCGACAACGACAACCGCGACATCGCCAACAACTTCGAGGCGCAGGTGAAGCAGGTGTTCTCTCAGATCGACCAGATCATGAAGCGTGCCGGCGGGAGCCTCGCCAACATCGTGTCGGTTACGGTGTTCATCAAGGAATCGCGCTACGGCGACCGTTTCGTCGAGATGCGCAAGGACTACTTCCACAACGGCAACTATCCGGGGAGCGCGCTCATCACGGTGACGAATTTCGCGCGCCCGGGCATCGAGATCGAGATTCAGGCGGTAGGAGTCGTCGGCGACCGCTGCTCGAGCGACAATCCCTGCTCGGCCGAAGGCCAGGCGAAGAAAAAATAACCAATACGGAGATCCTATGCAACCTCTCTCCAGACGTGATTTCTTGATCGGCGCCGCCACCGGCGTATCGATGCTGGGCCTGGGCGCCGGCGCGCTCGCGCAGACCGACAAATTCGATCTCGTCATCAAAGGCGGCGAAGTGCTCGACCCGGGCCAGAAGCTGCGCGCGCGGCGCGACGTCGGCATCAGGAACGCGGTGATCGCTGCGCTCGAGCCCGAAATCGCCGATGCGCGCGCGAAGCAGACCCTGGATGCGAGGGGCAAGCTCGTGCTGCCCGGCCTGATCGACATGCACGCGCACGTCTATCCCCAGGTGTCCGCGCTCGGCCTGCCCGCGGACGAGCTCGCGCCCTACACGGCGACCACGACCTACGTGAGCGCGGGCGATGCGGGCGCCAACACCTTCTCGGCGCTCAAGCACTACATCGTCGCGCAGGCGAGGAGCCGCATCTACGCCTTCGTGCACATCTCCTCGATCGGGCTCTCGGGCTTTCCGGTCGGCGAGATGCTCAACATCGACTACGCCGACGTCGACCAGGCGGCGAAGACGCTTGCGGAGAATCCCGAACTCGTGCTCGGCGTGAAAGTACGCGAGACCGTCGAAGTGGTCGGAACGAACGGCCTCGAGCCGCTCAGGCGCGCGATCCTCGCCTGCGAGCGCTCGGGCGTGCGCGGCGCGCGCGTCATGTGCCACATCGGCAACGCGCCCGGCGAGCTGTCCGCGCTGCTCGACCTGCTGCGCCCCGGCGACATCCTCACGCACGCGTACAGCGGTGCCGGCAACAACACCGTGCGCGACGGCAAGGTCCTAGCCGCGGCGATCGCCGCAAAAAAGCGCGGAGTCTTGATCGACGTCGGCCACGGCGGCGGCAGCTTCGACTACACGGTGGCGGAGCCGGCGATCGAGCAGGGCTTCACCCCCGACACGATCGGAAGCGACATCCACGCGGTGAGCGGCAACACGCCCGGGATGCCCTATCTGCCCTGGGTGATGAGCAAGTTCCTCAACCTCGGGTTCTCGCTCGAGCAGGTCGTCGCCATGGCCACCGCGACTCCGGCGAGGATCATCGGCAAGGTGGACAAGCTCGGCACGCTCGCGATCGGCGCTCCGGCCGACGTCTCCGTCCTCGAGCTGGTGGAGGGACCGGTGGACTTCGTCGACACGCGCAAGAACGCGCGCAAAGGCAGCCGCCATCTGAAGCCGGTCGCCACCGTGCGCGCAGGGCGGCCGTTCGGCAGGCCTTATCCGTCGCCGTTCAGTTACCCCTGAGAGGGCGGCCTGGCGCGGTCGCCCAGGGCGGGCTTCACCGCGTCGTACACCAGCCGTCCGACCCGCCACAGCGTGAGCAGGCGAGCGCTCCATTCGAGCGCGAGTCTCGGGCGCAGCACCGCGATGGCGGTAGCTGCTGCGACGACGAGGTAGGGCCTTGCGCGCAGCCAGCTTGCCCAGGCGATGCCGCGGTCGGCGACGACGAGCACGCTGCGGCAGACGGCGATCCCCTCGGCGAGCGCTTGCCGCTGCGCGTGCGCCTCGGCGACGAGGTGCGCGCGCCTCTCGAGAACCTCCGCTAGCGCGCTCATTGCCCCTCGAGCTTGGTTCGGTCCTTGCGCAGCTCGGCGAGGGTCGCCGACAGGAACTTCGGCCGCTGCGAGATCGCCGCGCGCAATCCGAGGCAGGCGGCGATTCCGCCGACGGCAAAGACCCCGGCCAGCACGCCGATCGCGAGGAGACGATCGGTGTCCCAGAACAGCACCACGAGGAAGAACACGAGCAGGATGACGGCGAGCGCGATACACAGCGCGGCGACCGCGGCGAGCACCGCGATTCGCGCCAGCCGCGTCCTCTCCTCGTCGATCTCGCTCGCGAAGATCTCGATGCGGGTCTGCACGATCGCGAGGAAAGTCCTCGCGAGATTTCTCAGCGATTCGAACAAGCCTTCGGCGCGCCCGGTTTCTTCGGTCATGGCAACCCTCAGCGGCGGCTGATCAGGAGCCCCAGGGCGATCCCGGCGAGCGCGGCGATTCCGACGGCCTGCCAGGGATTTGCGCGTACGTAGTCGTCGGCTGAGCGCACCGCGGCGCGCGCCCGCTCCGCCGCCTCTTCGCCGAGCGGCCCCAGCTTGAGCTTGGCCGACTCGAGGGTCTCCTGCATCTTCGCGCGCGCTGCGGTGGCGGCTTCCCCCGCCTCTCCGACCGTCGCGCGCAACAGCGCCTCGGCGTCCGAGATGACGAGCCTGAGATCGGCTGCGAGCTTTTCAGCGGTGACTTCGTTTTCGTGCATAAGTGGCCCCTTTGCCGGGGATTTTACCGGATACGATATCTTCCCATGCCACGTTCGCACACTACCCCTTCGCCGAGGATGCGCGTGCGCGCGCTGGCGACCGCCTTCGCGCGGTTCTCCGGCCCGGTCCGGCGCGCGTTTCGCACGCTGTGGGCCGCGCCGCCCGCGATTCGGGTTCTCGCGGTCGCGATCGCCATCATCACGCTCTGGGGCGCGGCAAACTGGATAGTCCAAACGGTCCGCAAGCCCTCCGAGATGTTTTTTCCGGTAGGCGGCGCGCTCGTAAAGACGCCGCTGGAAACCTGGCGCCAGTATGGGCCGCTCTTTCGCGAGCATTCCACCGCCGCCATCGCGCCCGAGCTGCTCGCCGCGCTCGCGCAGATCGAAGGCGCGGGCAATCCTGTCGCGCGGCCGCGCTGGACGTGGCGCCCGAGCTGGAATCCCTTCGAGCTGTACCGGCCCTCGTCGAGCGCGGTCGGAATGTTCCAGATCACCGACGCCGCGTTCCGGGACGCGAAGCGCTACTGCATCCACGACCACGCGGTGGTCGAAGACGGTCCATGGTACGACCCGAGCTCGTGCTGGTTCAACGCCTTCTACACCCGCGTCGTGCCCGGCCACGCGATCGAGATGACGGCCGCGCTGCTCGACCGCCGCGTCGCGAACATGCTCGCGCGCAGAGCGGCGACGCTCGAGCAGAAGCAGGATCTCGCCGCCGTCATCCACCTATGCGGCCCCGCGCGAGGCGAGGCCTACGCGCACCGCGGCTTCCAGCCGGGCGCCGGGCAGCGCTGCGGCGCCCACGACCTCACCAGTTACCTCGCGCAGGTCAACACGCTGAAGCGGCAGTTCGCGCGTCTGGCGGCTGTCGATTGAGCGTCCGCGCCTCGAGCAGCCGCTACTCGATGTCGATTTCGAAGCTGCGCGGCCACTCGGGGCGGGTCTCCAAATCGAAATACACGCGGCCGATTTCGCGTCCGTCGGTGGTTTCGACCTGCACTTTCCATTCGCCCGGCTGGTAGTTCGACTTGAAGCCGTAGCCGCGAAATCCTTCCGCTCGCCCGCCGAGGATCTTGATGGGAATCGTATCCTGCAGCGTCCAGCCACGGGGCTCCTCCTTCAAATACCAGCGCAGCTGCACCTGGTCGGAGAAACGAGTGGGCGAGAAGATGCGAAAGAACACGTACACCTTGTCGCCGGGCTGAGCGAGGAACTCCTGGTCCCCGTGGTGCCAGATGCGCCACACCGGACGCTCGTGGCTCAAGCGGTAGGTATCCTGCGTCTTCTCGACCGCATGATAGATCCCGATGAACGGGATCGAGAGCGGGACCGGCGGAATCAGCCTGAAGAAATAAAAAACGAGGAAGCCGACCAGCACCCCGCCCAGCGGCACGAGCATCTGTCTCCTCGCGCGCGGAAAGAGATCGGGCGAGCGCCTGCGAAGCCACCAGACGACGCCGACCAGCGGCAGGCAGCCCGCGAACATCGACAGCAGAAAGACCACGAGCCCGATCGACCCGACGAAAATCGGGACCACATTGGCGGAGAAGCACAGCATGCAAAGGCTCAGCAGGGTGAACTTGAAAGACAGCCCCAGCGACTTGAAGCGCGCGGACTCGTTGGCCCACAACAGGAACACGAGGAACACGAGGAAGGCGAACGAGACGAGCAGCGAGGAGCTCTTGAAGAAGAAGATCGTGTAGACGTTGAGCAGGGTTCCCAGGAAGAAGTGAATGATCGCCGTTCGATACTGGTAATACCAGCGCTTCACCGCGAACACGGTCCCGGCTTCGAGCGGCGGTTTGCCTTCTTCGAGGAACATCTGCGTCAGCGCCGCGAGGATCACGGCGAGATAGAGCACCTGCTGGCCGATTGCATACCAGGAATCGGCGCGCTCGACGGTAAGGATGTCGAAGAAAAACCCGCAGATGAAGGAAAGGATCGCGACCTTCTGCTCGTTCCTTTCGTAGTAGAGCTTGAGGCGGTCGATCGCCCCGACCGCGGGTGCCGCGTCGGTCATTTCGGGTTTCGCTGTTTCCACAGTTCCATCAGCTTCCGGGCGAACACCGTGCCCAGCGCGTCGTCCTCGTGCATGAAATAGACGTAGGCGCGCTCGAGGCGCAGCGCCGCGATGCGCTCGACCCAGTCGCCGAGATCCGTATCTTCGTAATGAGTGCGCCGCAGGCGCAGGTAGCCGCTCGCGGCGGTCGCGACGATGGGCGGCGAGTCGCCATCCTCGGTGTCGGTATAGCAGAGCATCGCAGCCTTGGCACGCAGCGCCTCGTAGACCTCCCCGTCCTGCCAGGACTCGTTGCGGAATTCGAAGGCGGCGGGCCGGCTCGCGGGCAGCAGCGCGAGGAAATCGCGCAGCCGGGGCAGGTCCTTCTTCAGGTAGGGCGGCAGCTGGAACAGCAAGGGCCCGAGCTTGCCGCCCAGCGTCTGGGCGCGTCTGAGGAATTCGGCGACGTGGGTCTCGCACTCTTTCAAGCGCAACTCGTGGGTGATGCGGCGCGGCGCCTTAAGTGTGAAGGAGAAGCCTTCCGGCACCTCTTCGGCCCAGCGCGCGAGCATCGTCTCGGCGGGCATGCGGTAGAAGGTGTTGTTGATCTCGACCGTCGGGAAATGCCCAGCATAGTAGCGCAGCATCCCGTCCGCGGGATGCTTTTCAGGGTAGAACTTGCCGAGCCACTCCTTGTAGGAGAAGCCGCTCGTTCCAGCGAGGAGCTGCGTCATGGACGGGATTGTCCAGCACCCGTGCGCGATCCGGCAAGCTAGAATCTCTCGCATGCCCAAAGCCAAGCGCGTCGTGCTGGCCGACCCGTCGGCGGCGGCAGCGCTGCTGGACGAATATTCCAAGAAGCGCGCCTTCGACGCGACGCCCGAGCCCGCGCCCGCACCCGCTCCGGGCGAGGGACTGCTCCTTTTCGTGGTCCAGAAGCACTCGGCGCGCCAGCTGCACTACGACTTCAGGCTGGAGTGCGACGGCGTGCTCAAGTCCTGGGCCGTTCCCCGAGGCCCGTCGCTCAACCCCGCAGACAAGCGCCTCGCGGTCATGACCGAGGACCACCCTTACGACTACGCCTCGTTCGAGGGCGTGATTCCCCCCAAGCAGTACGGCGCGGGCGAAGTGATCGTGTGGGACTGCGGCCCGTATACACCCGACGAGGATCGGAAGGGACATTGGTACCACGACCGTGCGCACGCCGAGCGCCTCGTCAGGGAGGGCATCGCCGCGGGCAAGCTGAGCGTCACGCTTCGCGGCGCCAAGCTCAAAGGCTCCTTCGCGCTGGTCCGCACGGCCAGGAACCCGAAGGACTGGCTGCTCATCAAGCACAAGGACCGGTTCGCCTCCGAAAGCGATGTCACGGAGAGAACTCACTCGGTCCTCTCCGGCCTCGCGGTCGAGGACCTCAAGGCGCTGCCGGTGCGCCGCATGCCCGCCTCGCAGCTCGTGCCTTCCGGCAAGAAGGAAGCGCTGCCGGTGAAGCTCCTCCCGATGCTCGCCGAGTTGCGCGACGCGCCGTTCGCGGGCGCGGGCTGGATGTGGGAGCCCAAGCTCGACGGCTACCGCGTGCTCGCCTTCATCGACGACAAGGAGGTGAAGCTGCGCTCGCGGCGAGGCCTCGACCTGACCGCCTCGTTCCCGAAGCTCGCCGGCGAGCTCGCGCAGCAAGGGGTGAATGGAATGGTGCTCGACGGCGAGATAGTGGCCTTCGACGCGAGCGGCCGCCCTTCCTTCGCCGCGCTCCAGGAGCGCGTCCAGCTGAAGACCGAGCGCGAGATCGCGGCCGCCGATCGAGCGACGCCCACTGTCTTTTACTGCTTCGACCTTCTGCATTTCGCCGGTGTCGATCTGCGCGCCGCGCCCTACGCGGACCGCAGGCGCTGGCTCGAGCAGTGCGTCCTGCCCTCCCCTCACGTGCAGGTCGTCCACGCCGAGGAGAACGGCGAGGCGCTGTACAAGGCGGCGCTCGCGAGCGGCTTCGAGGGCGTCATCGCCAAGCGCAAGGACAGCAAGTACGAGGCCGGCAAGCGCTCGCAGGCCTGGCTCAAGATCAAGCCTACGAGAAGCGCCGAGTTCGTCGTCGGCGGGATCACGAAGGGAAAGGGTTCGCGCGCGCAGCTCGGCGCCCTGCTCCTCGGCTACTGGGAGGAGGGCAAGCTGCGCTACTGCGGACACGTCGGCTCGGGGTTCGACGAGCGCACGCTCGCCCAGGTGAAGGCGCGCTGCGAAAAGCTGCGAACCGACGTCTGCCCGTTTGCGGAGAAACCGGAGCTGCACAGCCCGACGACCTGGGTGAGGCCCGAGCTCGTCGCGGAAGTGGAGTTCCAGCAGTGGACCCCGGACGGGATGCTTCGCGCTCCGGTGTTCCGGCGGTTGCGCGACGACGTCGATCCGAAATCGGTGCGCCGGACCGAGCCCCGCGCCGCAGCGCGGCCGACTGCGGAGGCAGCCGCGCGATTCCCTGATACCGAGATCGACGCCGTGCTGCGTCAGCTCGACAACAAAAAACCCGCCCTCACGATCGCGGTCGGCCGGCACGCGCTCAAGCTCACCCACCTCGACCGCGTCTACTGGCCCGCCGACGCGGCGCTCAAGCAGCCGGCGATCACCAAGCGCGACCTGCTGCGCTACTTCGCGCAGGTCTCCCCCTTCATGCTCACTCACCTCGCCGACCGGCCGCTCACCATGATCCGCATGCCCGAGGGCATCGCCGGCGAGCGCTTTTTCCAGAAGCACTGGGACCACGATCTTCCCGCGTTCGCCCGGACCATCACGGTTTTTTCCGAGCACAAGGACGAGCGGCACGACTATCTGCTGTGCAACGACCTGGCGACGCTCTTGTGGCTCGCGCAGTCGGGCACGCTGGAATTTCACGTCTGGCACTCGCGCGCGAAGCCCGGGCCGGATGCCGCGAGCAAGAACACCGACTACTCGAGCTCGCTCGCCGCGCTCGAGAGCTCGGTGCTGAACTATCCCGACTACGTCGTCTTCGACATCGACCCCTACATCTATTCCGGGAAGGAGGCACCGGGCGAGGAGCCCGAGCTGAACACCGTCGCCTTCGAAAAAGGCAAGGAAGTCGCGTTTCGCCTGCGCGAATTGCTTGCGAGCATGGGGCTGGAGGCGATCGTTAAGACCTCGGGCAAGACGGGCCTGCATGTCTTCGTGCCGATCGAGCGCACGCTCGATTTCGACGCCGCGCGCAAGGTAAGCGAGACGGTGGGGCGGCACCTGGTGCGCCTGCACCCGAAAGAGGTCACGGTGGAGTGGAGCATCCCCAAGCGGACCGGCAAGATTTTCATGGACTACAACATGAACGTCCGCGGCAAGACGCTGAACGTCGCCTATTCGCCCCGGGGCGTGCCCGGTGCGCCGGTGTCGATGCCGCTCACCTGGGAAGAGCTCGAAAAAGCGCACCCTCTCGACTTCAGGATCACCAACGTCGCCGAGCGCCTGGCAGCGACGGGAGACCGCTGGCACGACGCTCTGACCCACAAGCAAAGCCTGGAGCGTGCGCTCGAGCGCGCGAAGGCGTAGAATCGCGGCCCTAACCCCTTGAAAAGGGGGAACAAGCTCGGAGGCAGGTATGGCCGCACGATCGATCGCTACGCTGACGGTTTCGTTTGGGATGGTCTCGATTCCGGTGAAGCTTTTCTCCGCCACCGAGGCGAGCCGCGCGATTTCGTTCAACCTGCTGCACAAGGCTTGCGGATCGCGGCTCAAGCAGCAGTACATCTGCGTCAAGGAAGAGGTCGCGGTCGCCCGCGAGGACATGGCCAAGGGCTATGAATTCGCCAAGGACCAGTACGTGATGTTTTCGCCCGAGGAGCTGAAGGCGCTCGAGGAAGCGGGCACGCACACGGCGGACATCGCGGAATTCGTGCCGGTCGAATCGATCGACCCGGTGTACTTCGACAAGGCCTACTACCTCGCCCCGGACAAGGGCGGTGCGAAGCCCTACGCGCTGCTCGCTCGGGCGCTGCGCGAATCCGGCCGCTGCGCGCTCGGGCGCTGGGCCGCGCGCGGCAAGCAGTACATCGTGATGATCCGGCCGGTCGAGGACGGCCTCGTCATGCAGCAGCTGCTCTACGCAGGCGAAGTAAGATCGATCAAGGAAATCGAGATTCCGAAGACCGAAGTGAAGGAGGCGGAGCTCAAGCTCGCGCAACAGTTGATCGAGCAGCAGGCCTCGGACAAGTTCGATCCCGCCGCTTACACGGACGATGTGCGCGCGCGGATCGAAACCGCGGTGCAGAAGAAGGTGGAAGGCCAGGAGATCACGATGGCCGAGGAGCCCCAAGGGGGCGCCGAGGTCATCGACCTCATGGAAGCGCTGCGTGCGAGTCTCGACAAGAAAAAGGCCCCGGCACCCGCGAAGGCGCCCGACGCGGAGGCGCGCAAGGCGCCCAAGCGTGCCCAGCAGCCGGAGCCCGCCGCCCGGAAGGCCGCAAAGAAATAAACCGCACCGCCGGTCCGCCCGCAATGCACCAGTACGGCGTGCGCGACGTCGAGCGGCTGCTTCGGCTGCCCCGCAGCACGATCCGGAGCCTGGTCAACGCCGGTTTCGTTTCGCCCGCGCGCGGCCCGCGCAAGTCGTACCTGTTCTCGTTCCAGGACCTGATCGTCCTGCGGACCGCGCAGGCGCTCGCCGCGGCAAAGGTGCCGCCCAGGCGAATCACGAAGTCACTGAGAGAGCTTCGCCGCCATCTCCCCGACGCCATGCCGCTCTCGGGCCTCTCGATCGGCGCTGTCGGCGACCGCGTGGTCGTCTCCGAAGGCGCGAGCCGCTGGCAGGCGGAGTCCGGGCAGTATCTGCTCGCCTTCGACGGCGATCCGGCCGACGGATCCTTGAGAGTGGTCGAGAGGAACGAGGCCGGCGCCGCGGTGAGCGCGGAAGACTGGTTCGAGCGCGGATGCACGCTCGAGGGCCGCGATTCCGGGGCCGCGCGGGAAGCCTATGGGCGCGCACTCGAAGCGGACGCGACGCACCTGGGTGCCCGCATCAACCTGGGAAGGCTCCTGCACGAAGCCGGCCGCCTCGCCGATGCGGAACGCGTCTATCGCGAGGCGATCGCGGCCTGCGGCAGCGATCCCTTGCTGCTCTACAATCTCGGCGTTCTGCTGGAAGACTTGGACCGCAGGAACGAGGCGATGGAAGCGTACGAAAGGGCTCTGCACCGCGATCCGCGCCTCGCGGATTGTCACTACAATCTCGCGCTCCTGTGCAAAGCGCTCGGCCAGCCCAGGCACGCCATCCGGCACATGGCGCAGTATCGAAGGCTGGTCAAACCGCGAAGATGAACAGGCGCAGACCCACATCGCAAAGGAGTAGTTGCTTGAAAACAATCCTCGCAGGCGTAGCACTTCTCCTTGTCAGTTCCTCCGCGGCGATCGCTCAGACGTCGCGCGAACCCGATCCGCTCGCCACCCGGCGTGGATGGGAGGTCGGCGGACAGCTCGCTCACTATCACTATGAAGAACCGGACTTCGCGAAATTGATCGGCAACAGAGGGGGCATTCTCGGCGCCTACACGTTTCCGCCGCGCTGGAATCGCGTGTTTTTCAGAGTCGATGCCCGGGGGTCTTACGGCGCGCTCAAGTACCAGGGCTCGGGCACCCAGGATTCCGTGCCCGATCTGATCATCGAGACGCGAGGCGTCGCCGGCTTGGACTTTCTTCCGGGGAACCGCGTCTCCTTGTCGCCCTATCTCGGTTTCGGCTATCGCCATCTCTACAACGACTCCAGGGGCTACACATCGACCAACGCGGCGGGTTACCGGCGTTATTCCAACTACTATTATGTGCCCGTCGGTCTGACGACTCGCATTCACATCGTTGACCGCTGGGTTCTTGCTCCTACCTTCGAAGCGGACATTTTCCTATTCGGGAAACAGAGATCCCAGCTCAGCGACGCGAACCTCGGCTTCAACGATGTGACCAACACTCAGGATCGGGGCAACGGACACCGCTTCTACCTGATGGTCGAAAGGGATCACCTGACGTTCGGCGCCTGGATACATTACTGGAACATCAAGGATTCCGACGTGCAGCCGATCGGGCTGGGCCGGGCTGGGCTCGAGCCCGCAAACTGGACCCGCGAAAGCGGGATCGAATTCAGATATCGGTTTTAGGGCGCTCCGCCCACTCTCCGCCGAGCACTTTTTCGGCCCAGAACAGTCCCGCGACGGTCTTGGAATCGGTGATCTTCCCCTCGCGCACCCAGGCGAGCGCCGTGGCGAGCGGAAGCGTGAACACCTCGAGGAATTCCTCATCGTCGAGCTTCGCGCCCTCGTGTCTGAGCTCTTTCGCGAGGTAGATTTCGATCCGCTCGTTCGAATACGCGATCGCGATGTGGATCGTCGCCACATGCCGCCACCGCGTCGCAGTGTAGCCCGTCTCCTCCTTGAGCTCGCGCCGGGCGGTCGCGAGCGGATCTTCCCCCGTATCGATCTTGCCCGCCGGGATTTCGATCATGTCGCGCCCGAGCGGATACCGGTACTGGCGCTCCATGACGAGCTCGCCCGCGTCGGTGAGCGCGATCACCGCTACCGCTCCCGGATGTTCGACGAATTCGCGCTCGGCGGTTCCGCCGTCCGGCAGCCGCACCGTGTCGCTGCGCACTTTGAGCAGCTTGCCGTCGTAGACCAGCTTGCTGGAAAGCCGGTGCTCACTGAGATCCTTCACGTCCCGGCGGCTCCGCTCACAGGCCCTTGATCGCGTAGAAACACAGTTGCATGAGCGGCTGAGGCAGGATTCCCAGCACGAGCACCGCCAGCCCGTTCGCCGACAGGAGGACGCTCACGTCGAGCTTCGCATCGATCCGCCCCGCGTCCTGGGGCTCGTCGAAATACATGAGCTTGACGACGCGAATATAGTAAAAAGTCCCCACCAGCGCGAACAGCACGGCGACCAGCGCGAGCCACACGTGCCCGGCCCCGAGCACCGCCTGAAGGACCGAAAGCTTCGCGTAGAACCCCACGGTGGGCGGAATTCCCGCGAGCGAGAACATCAGGAGCAGCATGATGAACGCGAACCAGGGGCTGCGCGCGTTCAGCCCCCTGAAATCCTCGATTCGCTCGGCCTCGAAGCCGGCGCGCGAGAGGAACACCACCATGCCGAACGACCCCAGGCTCATGAGCACGTACACGACGGCGTAGAACATGGCCGAGCTCCAGGCTTCCGCCGCCGAGAACGCGTTCCCGCCGACGATCCCGGAGAGCAGCCCCAGCAGCATGAAGCCCATGTGCGAGATGGTCGAATAGGCGAGCATGCGCTTGATGTTGCTCTGCGCGATCGCGGCGAGGTTGCCGATCGCCATGGACAGCACCGAGAGGATTACGAGCATGTCCTGCCATCCGCTCTGGAACTGCGGCGTGTCGCCTGAAAGCGGCTGCAGAGCGTTCACCAGCAGCCGGATCGCCATCGCGAACGCCGCGAGCTTCGGTCCGGTGCTGATGAAGAGCGTCACCGCCGAGGGCGCGCCGTGGTACACATCGGGGATCCACATGTGGAAAGGCACCACGCCCACCTTGAACGCGAGCCCCGAGACGACGAACACCAGACCGAAGGCGAGGACGGCCTTCGAAGGAAGATCGCCCTGCAGGATGCGGGCCACGCCTCTTGCGACCTCGGTGATCTCGAGCGTGCCCGTTGCCCCGTAGATCATCGACATCCCGTAGAGCAGCAGCCCCGAGGCGATCGCGCCCAGCACGAAGTACTTCATCGCCGCTTCGCTAGCGACGGCGGAATCGCGGTTGAGCGCCACCAGGGAATACAGGCACAGCGACATGAGCTCTAGGCCCAGGTACAGCGTGAGGAAATGGCTGGCGGAGATCATGACCATCATCCCCAGCGTCGCGAACAGCGCGAGCACGAAGTACTCGCCCCGATACAAGCCCCGGTCGGCCATATAGACACGCGAATACACCAGGCACAGCGCCACCGCGACATAAGTAAACATCTTGAGCACGCTCGCCATCATGTCCGATACGAACATGCCGTTGAAGGTGTAGGCGAGCTGCCCGCCGGTCATGCCGGTGACAATCATCGTGAGCACCGCGCAGCCGAGCAAGGTCGCGAGCGACAGCGCGTAAGTGATCCAGCGCCTTGCGTCCTTCAGGAACAGGTCGATCACGAGGATCGCGCACCCGGCGGCCAGCAGAAAGATCTCCGGATAAGCGAGCAGCATGATGGGGAGACGGGTCAGCATTCTTCCGTGCCTTTCACAACTTACTCTCCGCCACGTGCTTGAGCAGCTCGCTCACCGACGCGTGCATGATCTCGGTGAAGGGAGCGGGATGCAGGCCCAGCCACAGCACGGCGATCGCGAGCAGCCCGAGGACCAGGAGCTCGCGCGCATTGGCGTCGGAAAGCTCCGCCACGTGCCGGTTGCCCACCTCGCCGAAGATCACGCGCTTGTACATCCACAGCGTGTAGGCGGCGCCGAAGACGAGCGTCGTTCCAGCAAGGAACGCGATCCAGAAATTGACCTTCATCGCGCCCACGATCACCATGAACTCGCCGACGAAACCCGAGGTGGCCGGGAGCCCACAGTTCGCCATCGCGAAGAGCATCATCAGCGCGGCGAACCGCGGCATGGTGTTCACCACGCCGCCGTAGTCGGCGATGTTTCTCGAGTGCATGCGGTCGTACAGCACGCCCACGCACAAGAAAAGCGCCGCGGAGACGAATCCGTGCGAGATCATCTGCACGAGGCCCCCTTCCATGCCGTAGGCGTTGAAGATGAAGAAACCCAGGGTCACGAAGCCCATGTGCGAGATGGAAGAATACGCGATCAGCTTTTTCATGTCGGTCTGCACCAGCGCCACCAGGCCGATGTACACGATGGCGATCAGGGACAGGGTGATCATGAAGCCGGCGAGGTAGTGGCTCGCGTCCGGGAGGATAGGGAGCGAAAAGCGGACGAAGCCGTAGGCGCCGAGCTTCAGCAGGATCGCCGCCAGCACCGCCGAGCCTCCGGTCGGCGCCTCGACGTGCGCGTCCGGGAGCCAGGTGTGCACCGGCCACATCGGCACCTTCACCGCGAACGCCATGAGAAAGGCGATGAAGAGCAGGATCTGCGCGTTGAGGGGAAGCGGCAGTTTGTGATAGTCGAGCACCGCGAAGCTGCCGCCCGATTTGTTGTAGAGGTAGAGGAAGGCAATCAACATCAGAAGCGACCCGAGCAGCGTATACAGGAAGAACTTGACTGCCGCATAGACCCGGTTGGGCCCGCCCCAGACACCGATGACCAGGTACATCGGGATCAGCGTCGCCTCGAAGAAGACGTAGAAGAGCACCGCGTCGAGCGCCGCAAAGGTGCCGTTCAGGAGCCCCGACATGACCAGAAACGCCGCCATGTACTGGGCGACCTTGCTGCGGATCACCTCCCAGCCGGCGATCACCACCAGCACGGTGATAAAGCTGTTCAGCACGATGAACAGCACCGATATTCCGTCCACGCCGAGGTGGTAGTTGATGTTAAAGCGGGGAATCCAGGGATTCAGCTCGACGAACTGCATAGCGCTCGTGCCCGTCTGGAAACCGGTGACGAGCGGAATCGTCACGAGAAAGCCGGCCACCGCGCCGAGGAGCGCGACCCAACGCGCTTCGCGGAGGTTCCTGTCGCCGACGGCGAGGACGATGACTCCCGCGACGATCGGGACCCAGACGGCGAGGCTGAGCCAGTGAGAAGGCATTTCTTCCTAGGGGACGAGCGTCCCTCTGAAAAAGATGAAGTACGTGAGCAGCATGGAAACGCCGATGATCATGAAAAACGCGTAGTGATAGATGAATCCGGACTGGACTCGGCGCACCACGCCGGCGAGCCGCCCGATGAGCCTCGCCGAGCCGTTCACCATCAGACCGTCTATCACGGTGACGTCACCGAAGCGCCACAGGCCGCTGCCGAATTTCCTGGCGCCGCCCGCGAAAAACCAGTCGTAGAAGCGGTCGAACCCGTATTTCTCCTCGAGGACGGTGACGAGGACACCGGCTTTTTGCCGCAGCTTCGCCGGCAGTTCCGGTTTCAGGATATAGAGGTACCAGGCGGCGGCGATACCGGCCACGGTCAGCCAGAACGGGACGGTCTTCACCGCATGAGCCATCATCGGCAGCACGCCGTGGAATTCTTCGGCCATTTCGCGCAGACCCGAATGGGTCGGAGCGATCGAAATCGAGTTTCCGAAATAGCCGCCATACAACACCGGCCCGATGACCCAGCCCGCGCAGATCGAGGGAATGGCAAGGAGCACGAGCGGCACAGTGACTACCGCGGGCGACTCGTGCGGGGCATGATCGTGCGTCTCAAAACGCGCCTTGCCGTGAAACGCATAGAACACCAGGCGAAAAGTGTAGAAGGCGGTCACGAACACGCACGCCGTCACCGCAAGCCAAGCGAAGCCGGCGCCGGGAGTCCTGGACAGGTGCACCGCCTCGATGATCGCGTCCTTGGAAAAGAACCCCGCGAAGCCGGGAACGCCCGCGCTCGCGATCGCGCCGATCAGGACCGTGCCGTAGGTCCAGGGCATGAGTTTCCGCAATCCGCCCATCCTGCGCATGTCCTGCTCATGGTGCAGAGCGATGATGGCCGAACCCGCGCCGAGGAAAAGCAGGGCTTTGAAGAACGCGTGGGTCATGAGGTGGAAGATCGCCGCGGAATACGCCGAGGCGCCGAGCGCCACGGTCATGTAGCCGAGCTGGGATAGCGTGGAATACGCGACCACGCGCTTGATGTCGTACTGGACAACCGCGATCAGGGCCATGAAGAAAGCGGTGATCCCGCCGATCACCAGCACGAGCGAGAGCGCGGTCTGCGAAAGCTCGAAAAGCGGCGACATCCGCGCCACCATGAAGATTCCCGCTGTCACCATGGTGGCGGCGTGGATCAGGGCCGAAATCGGCGTGGGACCCTCCATCGAGTCGGGCAGCCACACGTGGAGGGGAAATTGCGCCGACTTTCCCATCGCGCCGATGAAAAGCCCGATGCAGATCGCCGAGAGGAGCAGCCACGGCGCCCCGGGGATGACCGCGATCGTGGCTCCAGCCATCGACGGGGCTCGGGAGAAAACCGCTGCGTAGTCGAGCGTGCCGAAATACGCGAGCACCAGCGCTATGGCGAGCAGGAAGCCGAAATCGCCGACCCGGTTTACGAGGAACGCCTTCAGGCTCGCGTAGATCGCGCTCGGTCGCGTATACCAGAAGCCGATCAGAAGATACGACACCAGGCCCACCGCCTCCCAGCCGAAGAAAAGCTGCAGGAAATTGTTCGCCATCACCAGCATCAGCATCGAGAAGGTAAAGAGCGCGATGTAGGCGAAGAAACGCTGGTAGCCCGGATCGTCGGCCATGTACCCGACGGTGTAGACGTGGACCATCAGCGACACGAAGGTCACCACCACCATCATCAGGGCGGACAGGCGGTCGATCAGGAAGCCGATCTCGAACCGGATTCCGTCCGACACGAGCCAGGTATAGACCGGTCCGTTGAACACGGCGCCATCCAGCACGTCGAGGAAAATCAGGCAGGAGGCGGCGAAGGAAATCGCCACCCCGATGATCGTGACCCAATGCGCCCCCGCGCGCCCGATCTGCGGGCCGAACAGGCCGGCAATGAGCGCACCGGCAAGCGGAGCGAGCGGCACGAGCAGGTAGAGCTGCAAGTCCGTCACGTCACCCTTTCAGGTTGTCGAGGTCGTCGACGTTGATGGTCTGCAGATTGCGGAACAGCACGACGAGAATCGCCAGGCCGATCGCCGATTCCGCCGCCGCCACCGTCAGGATGAAGAACACGAAAACCTGCCCGGCAATGTCGCCGAGGTAATACGAAAAGGCGATGAAGTTCATGTTGACGGCGAGCAGCATCAGCTCGATCGCCATCAGCAGGATGATGACGTTCTTGCGGTTGAGAAAGATCCCGACGATGCTGATCGCGAACAGCACCGCGCCGAGGATCAGGAAATGCGAAAGTGACAGCAAGCAACACTCCCCATTTTGTGCTGCAGCTAGTCGTTTTTCTCCGACGGCATCGAAACCAGCCGCACCCGGTCGCTGCGCTTGACGGCGACCTGCCGGACCGGGTCCTGGTATTTCGTATCCTTGCGCTTTCTGAGCGTCAGCGCGATCGCGACGACAATGGCCACCAGCAGCAGCACCGCCGCGAGCTCGAGGGGATAGGCGTAGTCGGTGTAGAGCACCCGACCGAGTTCCTTGGTGTTGCTGGCGCCCGGACCGGGATCCCTGGGGCCGGGAAGCGCTTCGATTCCGAAATAGCGGCCGCCCAAAACGAGCACCATCTCGACTACCATGAGGATGCCCACCGTAGCCCCCAAAGGAAGGTAGGTCCAGAATCCCTCGCGCAGGCGCTCGAGGTTGATGTCGAGCATCATCACCACGAAGAGGAACAGCACCATTACGGCGCCGACGTAGACGAGCACGAGCGCAATGGCGAGAAACTCCGCGCGGAGCAGCATCCACAGCGCCGCGGCGGTGAAGAAGGCAAGCACCAGGAACAGCGCCGAGTGCACCGGGTTGCGCACCGTGATGACACAGCTCGCCGCAATCACCAGGATCGCGGCAAAAATCCAGAAAACCGCCAACTCAAACATGGTCCGGATTCATCGGTACGCTGCGTCCGCGGCGCGGTCCTTGGCGATCTGCTCCTCGTACCGGTCGCCCACCGCGAGCAGCATTTCCTTGGTGTAGTAGAGGTCGCCGCGCTTCTCGCCGTGATACTCGAGGATGCGCGTTTCGACGATCGAATCCACGGGGCAGGACTCCTCGCACAGTCCGCAGAAGATGCACTTGGTGAGATCGATGTCGTAGCGCGTCGCGCGGCGAGTGCCGTCGGAGCGCTGCTCGGACTCGATCGTGATCGCAAGCGCCGGGCAAACGGCCTCGCACAGCTTGCAGGCGATGCAGCGCTCCTCGCCGTTCGGATAGCGGCGCAGAGCGTGCAGTCCGCGGAAGCGCGGGCTCATCGGCGTCTTCTCCTCGGGAAACTGCACCGTGATCTTGCGCCTGAAGAGATGGCGTCCGGTGAGCGCCATGCCCTTCGCCAGCTCGATCAGCAGAATACTCTTGAAGAATTCGCGGAATTTATCGATCACGAAATCACCAAATATTCCACGGCGTCTGCATCCACACGGCGATCACGACCAGCCACACGAGCGTCGCGGGAATGAACACCTTCCAGCCGAGCCGCATGATCTGGTCGTAGCGGTAGCGCGGGAACGTCGCCCTGAACCACAGCAGCAAGGACACCATGAAGAAGATCTTGGCGAACAGCCATGCGAACGGCGGAATCGCGTCGGTCAGCTCGCTGTCCCAGGGCGCCGCCCAGCCGCCGAGGAACATGACGGTGGCGAGCGTCGACACGAGGATCATGTTGGCGTATTCGCCCAGGAAAAACAGCGCGAAAGGCATGCCGGAGTATTCGACATGGAACCCGGCGACGATTTCGGACTCGCCCTCCGCCACGTCGAACGGCGCGCGATTGGTCTCGGCCACGCCGGAGATGAAGTACACCAGGAACATGGGCGCGAGCGGCAGCCAGTTCCAGGAGAGGAAATTGAGTCCCTTGTGCGCGAAATAGCCGCGTTGCTGGCCGGCGACGATATCGGTGAGATTGAGGCTCTGAGAAACCATCAGCACGCATACCAGCGCGAATCCCATCGCGATTTCGTATGCGACGATCTGGGCGGCCGAGCGCATGGCACCGAGAAACGCGTACTTCGAGTTGGAGGCCCAGCCCGCGATGATGATGCCGTAGACGCCCATCGAGGTGATTGCCATCACATACAGGAGCCCCGCGTTGATGTCCGCGAGCACCGCCTCCGGACCGAAAGGGATCACCGCCCACGCGGCGAGCGCCGGCATCAAGGTCAGCATCGGCGCGAAAATGAACAGGAACTTGTTCGCCCCCGTCGGAACGATCAACTCCTTGAACATGAGCTTGATGGCGTCGGCAATCGGCTGCAGCAGCCCCAGCGGTCCCACGCGATTGGGACCGAGGCGAATCTGCATCCAGCCGATCAGCTTCCTCTCCCACAAGGTGAGGTACGCGACGCAGGCGAAGAGCGGCAGCACGATGCAAAGGATCAGGATCGTGTTCTTCACCAGCGTCCAGGCGGGCGGCCCCCACTGCGGACCGAGCCAGGCGGTCCACAGATTCGCCCAGATGTCGAACACCGTCGTCACGTACGCTCCACCGAAACCGGGCCGAACATCGGACCGAGGGTTGCGGTGTGCCGGTGCGCGGCGGCGAGCCTCACGCAACCGGCCGGCAGGCGCTCGTCGATGCCGAGCTCGACGATCGCTTCCCCCTCGCCCTGGCGCACCCGCACCCGTTCGCCCGCCCTGACGCCCAGCTTTTGCGCCAGCACCGGCCCCACCCAGGCGCGCGGCGGCAGCGCGTCGCGCGTCCTCTGCAGGGATGCGGCGCGGCGCACGATCGGATCGCCGAAATAGATGGGGACGTCGGCGATTCGCTGCAGTTCCTGGCCGGGGCCCGAATCGAACGCAAGTTCGAGCCCGTTCAGCCGGTTGTCGAGTCTGCCCGCGATGTCTTCGGGCCTGCACACCTCGTCGCGCACCGCCTCGGTCGATTCATGATCGAAACCGGGAAGGCTCATCAGATTGCCGAGCACGCGAAGCACCTTCCACGCCGGCCGCGCCTCGCCCAAGGGTTTCACCGCGCCGTTGAAGCTCTGCATCCGCCCCTCGCAATTGACGTAGGTGCCCGATGTCTCGGTGAAAGGCACGACCGGGAGAAGCACGTTGGCGTAGTCCGCGGCAAAGCTCCGGTAAGCAGCCATCGCGACAACCAGGTCCGCGGCGCCCATCGCCTTGATCGCCGTGCGCGGGTCATGGCAGTCGAAATCGGGCTCGGCGTTGAGGAGCAGATAGGCCCTTCGCGGCTGCTCGAGCAGTGTCCTTGCGTTCAAACCGCCATCCGAGGGAATGCAGCCGGCGAGATAGCCTCCGACGCTGTTGGCGGCCTCGCCGAAAAAGCCGAATCGGCCGCCCAGCAGACCGGCGAGCTCCTGCGCGAGCCGCTGCAGCTGCGCGGCCTGCGGATGCTGTGCGGCGAGGTTGCCAAGCAGCACCGCGACTCTCTGGCCCGAAGCGAGGCTGGCGGCGATCGCCTTGGCCTCGCTGCCGACGCTCAAGCCGGCGACCTGTGCGGGCGCGGGCTTTTGCCTGGCTTCCGCAACGGCTTTTACCACTTGGGCGAGCGTCCCCGCCAGTTCGCCTGGGCGCACGATGGCCTTGTTGGCCACGGGCATCAGGAGATCGTCGTCGGCGCAGTGAAGGACGTTGATCTGGGATTTGCGTTTGGCGATCTGCCGCAGACGTGAAGCGACCAGCGGGTGATCCTTGCGCAGGAACGAGCCGACCACGAGCACGCGGTCCAATGCCCCGAGCTCCGCGAGCTTCATCCCGAGCCAGGGAACTCCGGCGCGCTTGCCGTCTGCGGAAAAGTCCGACTGGCGCAGGCGGAAATCGACGCTGTCGCTCCCCATCGCGCGCACGAGCTTCGCGAGCAGCGCCATCTCCTCGAGGGTGGAATGGGGGCTGGCGAGCGCGCCGATTTCCTGCGGATCGTACTTGAAGCGGATTTCCGAGAGGGTTCTCGCAACGTGCTCGAGCGCCGCCTGCCAATCGACCTCCCGCCAGTGTCCGCCCTCCTTCAACATCGGCCGCTGGAGGCGCTCCTCGGAGTTGAGACCCTCGTAGGAAAAACGGTCCCTGTCTGAGAGCCAGCACTCGTTCAGCTCCTCGCTCTCGAGCGGCAGCACCCGCATCACGCGGTTCTGCTTGACCTGCACGATGAGGTTCGAGCCCAGGCTGTCGTGCGGGCTGACGGACTTGCGCCCCGAGAGCTCCCAGTTGCGCGCCGTGTAGCGAAACGGCTTCGAGGTGAGCGCGCCCACCGGGCACAGATCGATCATGTTGCCCGAGAGCTCCGAGTCCACCGTTTTCCCGACGAAGGCGAGGATCTCCGCGTGCTCGCCCCTGCCGATCATGCCCAGTTCCATGACGCCGGCGAGCTCCTGTCCGAAGCGCACGCAGCGAGTGCAGTGGATGCAGCGCGTCATGTCGGTCGAGATGAGCGGGCCCAGATTCTTGTTCAGCACCACGCGTTTCTCTTCGGTGTAGCGCGAGGCGCTCTTGCCATAGCCGACCGCGAGGTCCTGGAGCTGGCATTCCCCGCCCTGATCGCAGATCGGGCAGTCGAGCGGATGGTTGATGAGCAGGAATTCCATCACGCCGTCCTGCGCCTGCCTCGCGTAGTCCGAGCGCGTGAACACCTTCATGCCCTCCGTGGCCGGCGTGGCGCAGGCAGGCTGGGGTTTCGGCGCTTTTTCGATCTCCACCAGGCACATCCGGCAGTTGGCGGCGATCGAGAGCTTCTTGTGGTAACAGAAATGTGGGATGTAGATCCCCAAGCCGTTCGCCGCCTCCATCACGGTGGCGCCGTGGCGGACCTCGGTTTGCCTGCCGTCGACCGTGAGCTTGGGCATGGGCTGGTTCACGACACGAGGGGACATGTCCCCTCGTGCTCCCCTACGTTTGGGACGTTGCGATGCGTGCCGCCGAGGCCATGGATAATCTTCACGAAGTGCATCGCAACGTCCTCTTTCACTAGGCCGCCTGCCGCACGGGAACGCTGGGCGCGGTGGAGTATCCGGGAACCGTCACCATGCAGCGCTTGTGGTCGATGTGATATTGGAATTCGCTGCGAAAGTGCTGGATGAAGCTCTTCACCGGCAACGCCGCCGCATCGCCCAGCGCGCAGATGGTGCGCCCGGCGATGTTGTCGGCGACGTTAGTGAGAAGGTCGAGATCTTCATTTCTCCCTTTGCCGTGCTCGATCCTGTTCACCATCCGGTACAGCCACCCTGTGCCTTCGCGGCAGGGCGTGCACTGGCCGCAGGATTCCTCGAAGTAAAAATACGACAGGCGCTCGAGGGCTTTGACCATGCAGGTGGTTTCATCCATGACGATCACCGCCCCGGAGCCCAGCATCGAGCCGGCTTTGGCGATTGAGTCGTAGTCCATGTCGGTGCGCATCATGACCTCAGCGGGAATGACCGGCATCGACGAGCCGCCTGGGATCACTGCCTTGAGCTTGCGCCCGTCCCGCATTCCGCCGGCCAAATCGAGCAGCTTCGCAAACGGCGTGCCGAGGTTCACTTCGTAGTTGCCGGGCCGCGCGACGTGTCCCGTCACGGAGAAGATCTTCGTGCCGCCGTTGTTCGGCCGCCCGAGCGCGAGGAACGCCTCCGCGCCGTGGTTGACGATCCAAGGCACCGCGGCAAAGGTTTCGGTATTGTTGATCGTCGTCGGCTTGCCGTAGAGGCCGAAGCTCGCGGGAAACGGCGGCTTGAATCGCGGCAGGCCCTTCTTGCCTTCGAGAGACTCCAGCAGCGCGGTCTCCTCGCCGCAGATGTAGGCGCCGTAGCCGTGATGGTTGTACAGTTCGAACGAAAATCCGCTGCCGAGGATGTCCTTGCCGATGAATCCCGCGGCACGCGTTTCGGCGAGGGCTTCCTCGCAGCGCTCGTAGATGTCCCAGATCTCCCCGTGAATGTAGTTGTAGCCCGCACCGGCCCCCATCGCGTAAGCGGCGATCGCCATGCCTTCGATGACGATATGAGGGTTGTAGCGCAGGATGTCGCGGTCCTTGAAGGTCCCTGGCTCGCCCTCGTCGGAGTTGCACACCAGATATTTCGCGCCCGGAAACTGGCGCGGCATGAAGCTCCACTTGAGGCCCGTCGGAAAACCCGCCCCGCCGCGCCCGCGCAGCGCGGATTTTTTCATTTCCGCGATGAGAGTTTCCGGCGGCGTCTTCTCGGCGAGGATCTTCTTCAGCGCGAAGTACCCGCCGCGCTTGACGTAGTCTAGCGCGGCGGGTACTTCGCGC
>Ga0193733_1000129_pt1 | contig 27426 bp, 25 predicted proteins | sample U1s2metaG_FD_145076 | JGI IMG/M metagenome (GOLD analysis project Ga0193733, IMG submission 145076) | Soil microbial communities from a riparian zone of the East river system, Colorado, United States - U1s2 | ecosystem: Environmental > Terrestrial > Soil > Riparian zone | place: USA: East River...
CATCAACTCATCCAGATAGATCTTCTCCGCCCGCGCCAGCCCCTTGTCGAAATGCATCGAGTCCCAGGCATAGATCGCCTTCTTGGCTACGGCCAGCACTGCCGGACTAAGTGCCGAAAGCCGCCGCACGGTTTCCTGTACCGCCGCCTCGAGCTTGACCTCGGGAAAAGCACGATTGGCGAGAGCAATGTTTTCCGCTTCCTGACCGCCAATCCTGCGCCCGGTAAGCACCAGATCCGCAGCATGCTTCTGGCCGACCAAGGCCGCCAGAGCCGTAGCCGCCACCGGCGGGTAGCATCCCAGCTTGATCTCAGGGAACGCCCACTCAGCATTTTCTGCCGTATACACCAGGTCGCAAACCATGGCCAGTTCTGCTCCTCCGCCCAGACAAAGGCCCTGTACAGCAGCGATGGTCACCTTTTTCGTGCTGATCAAGGCCCGCACCAGTGCGTGAAACTTGGCCAGCATGGTTGTCACTTTGTCGGGGGTGTGGTCGGCAACGTCCACCCCCACCGAAAAAGCATTTTTCGCTCCGCTCAATACCAACGTGGATACATGACTACGGCCTTCTATCTCGGCCAGCGTTACGGTCAATTCCTCGATCATCGCCAAGTCGATCACGTTGAGCGGCGGATTGTGCAACCAGATGCGCGCTGCCGGGGGCCGGAGTTCCACCGTGATTCGTGATGGCGTGAGCGTTTCGGTCGTCATATCCGTCTTGTCTGGTCCCCGAGCCTACTTGGTCCAGAACCCGTCTTTGTCATATTCGCGGATCGCCTTCAACTCTTCCGCCATGGGCTCGGGCGTGATCATCACGTCGCTCGGAACCCGTAGCTTCCATCCCGTGTTGCGCACGATCTCGTCAACCTCAACGCCGGGATGCGCGGATGACAAATAAGCCTCTCCATCCTCGCCAAAGCGAAGCACAGCTTTGGTCGTAATGACCGTCGCCGGGCCGCCCCGAGGCAAGCCCACCCGATGGCGCCAGCCCGGCCCCTCCCCGTTCCCGGGGCTGGTGACATACGAAACCCGTTCCGGTAAGCGCACCTTGCTATGTTCTAACAACACCACGAAACGCTGCGCCAGCGAAGCGATGTCGCACGCCCCACCCGACCCCGGCAACCGGATCAATCCCCTCTCCCCGCGCACTTCGGTCGAATTCAAGTTGCCGAAGCGATCTACCTCTGCCGCTCCGAGAAAGCCAAGATGCACTCGGCCCGATTGCAGCAAGCTCATCACTCCCAACATGTCCAAGCATTGGGTTGCACCCAGAATGTTCGGAGGATCGGCCATCGTGTAAACCAACTCCCGGGCAGGCGTTGCCCGGATCACGCCATTCTCAAATAGCCCGATGGCATTCGGAGCATGGGTCTTCTTAGCCACGACAAATGCGATCAGAGGCAGTCGCATCCCGACGAACACCACTTCGCCATCGCGGATTTCGCGTGCCGCGCTGGTCACCATCAACTCGCCCAAAATGTAGGAATCCGCCCGTTTCCCCGAAGCGTCAGCCGTCGTGCCAGTCATCACCATAGTCAACCGCGAACCCGGAACCACTAACTGTCAACTGGTCTTCCATCTACCCTCTACATTTTCAGCTGCCGGCCCACACCCCAACACTCACAGGTTAATCGCCGATTTACGAACCTCGCCAATCGAAGCCAACGGATCCCGCGCGCCCTCTTTCGAAGCAATCCACTTCTTCTCGCTGCCGATAGTATCCAGCAATAGCTTCCTGTCCTCTGCCGACGGCAGGTACTCCTTCAAATGCTCCGCATAGGCGCTGTCGTCTACCGGTTCGCCCGTCTGCGCGTGGAATTTCTGCCCCGCCCAGCGCCCGATGTGGCGGTTGAACTTGATGTGGGGCGCATAAAGCCTCGGCTGGCCAGCCGCTAACACGCCGTTAAAACGCTCGATCAGACCCGCCACCTCGTCGCGATAGAGGTGTCGGTTGTAATCGTTCAAGTCATCCATATCCGGCGCTTGCTCATTCTTCGGCTCATCATACCGGCCCTTGATCCCCCAAACATAGGCCCAGTGGGCGGATGAAGAGTGGTCGGTGCCGAATAGATCGTAGGAACTCGAAATCCATTTGTTGAGATATTTCTGAATCAGCCAGCCCGGAATCACGCCCGCCTCGACAATGCGCCGTAACCCATCGTTCCCCGTACCCATATGGAAGGCTTCCTCGCGCAACATGTAGGACATGGAACGCCCGAGTGGCGCGAATGCCGAATACTTGAACATCTGCAGCTGGAATTTGCCGTCACGATCCACGAAGTCGGTGTAGGTAAAAAAATCCATCCAGTTGTCTACATCTACGTTGAAAGCTCCCAGCAGGCGTTTGTTTTCGAAGGCACGGCGTTCGAGCATCTTCTGCGCCTCAATCTTGCCGGAATAGCCAAAGTGGTCAACCAGCAGCGCACACATCTGCCAGCCGTGCCGCATTTCTTCAATCATCACGCGGGTAATGGCTCGTCGATCCCAGTCGGTAGGGGCGCTCTCAAACAGATAGCGCTGCTGCTCCACGCTGGCGAATTCGGTGTCGCCCTGATAGACGATCATGTTCATCAGCGCGTCGCGCATCTGCTGCGTCGGCACCTGGCGCAGGTTCTCCCACTTCCGCCGTCCTTTGAAATGGCCGAACTGGATTTCTTCCGTCTCGATCGCGCCGAAAAGCGTGTCGAACTTGAAGCTGGCAATTTCGTCATGATTGACACCAATCTCCTTGCGCCAGTCATCAAACAGTCCAACCCAATCACTGAACGCGCCGATTTTTGCGACTTTGCCTGGCATAAGTTCTAAACCCCTTGAGCCAACAATTCCACCCAGGTACGCGAAGGATTTCCAGCAAGAGCGATCCTTCGTGATTCTTTGTGTCCGGTTTGCACCCGCCCTCCGGAATCTCTCAACAGCGGCAAACTACTTTGCTTTAAACGTGGCCGGCCGCTTTTCCACGTACGCTGCCAGGCCTTCCTTGGCATCCTCGCTCTGGAACAGAATTTGCTGATTTTCCCGCTCCACCGCCAAGGCGGACTCCATCGGAATCTCCCAACCCGTCTGCACTGCGCGCTTGATCCGGCCCACGGCTTTTGCGGCCTTGTTGGGCGGACAGAACTGCCGGGCGTATTCCATGATGTTTTCCATGAAATTGTCGCGCTCGTAAATATCATTCACGATCCCCAGTTCCTTCGCTTCCTCGAACGAAAAAGTGTTTCCCGTCACCATCAGTTCGATAGCCTTGCTCTTGCCCACCATGCGCGAGAGCCGTTGCGTGCCGCCAGTCCCAGGCAGCACACCCAGATTCACTTCCGGCAGCCCGATTTTGCCCGCATCCTGTCGCGCAATACGAATATCCGCGGCCATGGCAATTTCCAGTCCGCCGCCTACGCAATGGCCGTTCAGCGCTGCGATCACCAGCTTGGGCGTGTGCTCCAGCCGTAACAATGTTTCGTTGGCATGCAAACAGAAGTAGTACTTGAACGTTGGATCGACGCTGGCCAGCATTTTTATATTGGCGCCTGCGGAGAAGAATTTGTCGCCCGCACCGGTGAGCACGATCACGTGTACATCATTCTCCATACGCGCCTTGAGAATCGCCTCATCGAGCTGCCGATTCATCTCGTAGGTGTAGGTATTCGCAGGAGGATCACATAACTCGATTACCGCTACGCCGGCATCGACGCGGTAGTTGATCATCTGTTTCGTGATTTCCCGGCTTGCCGGCTGCACTGTTGTTGCCATGGTCAAACTCCTTTTCGCAATCAGAATATATCGTTTCGCTTCGAGCCTGCCGATCTCTTCCGTGACCCCTTGCCGGATGAAGCGCCAAGCCCCTGCAGGAAAATGTCCCCCATCTCGCGCGCCAGGCCTGCGGCATGAGCATCGACCCGCGGGTTGTACCAGGTGTAGATCCAGTTCATCATCCCGAACAAACTAAGCACCGCAGGCCTACTCGAGAATTCTAGTCCTCTCGCGCGTTTGTAGTTGTCCAGGAGTTCAACGCAGGCGCGGTAATACTCCCGCTTGATAGCAGCGATCTCATTGCCGAATCCGTTCTTCAATACCTCATCCTCATGGGAAAGCACTTTCATCGCTTTCTGATTGGCAAGAAAGTACTCCAGGTGATTGGAAATGAACGCGCGGATCCGTTCGGCCGGATCGTCGACCTCGTCGAGTCGCTCGTCCAGCCGCGCCACAATCGTGGTGAAGGTGTCTTTCTGGATCAAATACAGGAGTTCTTCTTTGGATCTGAAATAGTAGTACAAGCCGGACAGCGACACGCCGCTGGCGCGCGAGAGATCGCGCATCGACGCGGCAGCGTACCCCTTTTCGGAGAACACGTTGGTCGCGCGGACCAGGATCTTGGCCAGCCGGCGGTCAAACCGGGTTTCCAGACGCGGGCCGGAATCAGGCTTGCGACGCCGTCCCGGGAGCCGCGAGTTGAGGGGAGAAATGCTGGACATAGTTCGAACGTTCGTTCAAATAGTATACGCAAGCCAAGGCCGCCGACAAGGCCTATGATTTAGCGACAACGGCCTAGGCAAAAGTACGGCCTCTCTCCTGCAAAGCGCCATCCTGGCTTGCGAAGGAGCGCAAGCGGAGCTGCAGTCGGTTCGCCAAGCCAACAGATTGCGAAACGCACCGCGTGGTGATATTGCAGTGCTGGGCGACTGCGCTGATCGTCGCGCGATGGGCTCGCCTCAACTGGGCCGTGACCGCGTGGCCGACACCTTCGTGCCGAACATCCTGAAGAACGCAAGCCAGCAACCCAGATGGCAAACACGGGTAGGACTGTCGCCTCTGGCAGAAACCATGTTGGCAGCCCTGCCGCCCCCTGGGGCAAACTCTTCGAGGGCGTACATTTTCTACTGGGCGGGGTCCCTTTCGACAAGTAGGATCCGCTTGACCTGATTGCGATTCAGATGCTGCATCGCGCCGCCCAAACGCACCACGACCTCGGCGGCAGAAACCGACTCCACGTCCCCGTTCAAAACACTCCCGTCCCGCAACTCGACGGTGTCGTGTACGGACGAACCAAGCTCATAACTGACACTCCCGCCGGAGACGTCATCCGGTCCGACCTCTAGGGGAAATTTCCCGGGATTGAACCCCTGTTTGGAAAACTCCAAAATGTGCTTACCCGGGGACACTCGCACGAGCTTGGGCGTTGCCCGATGTCATTTCCGTCGAGCTTGACGGCGGCGCCCTGGGGCACAGAGTTGACGGTGATCGAAATGGCCTTCGGGGGAGCCAGCGGCTGTAATTCCGCAGGGAGAGAGCGAGCCACCACCTCCATCGATGTCGGTATACCAGAAGCGCCTACCGTAGTCTGGAACCTGACAGATTGCCCCACCCCGACGTTGCTTAAGGTAATCCAACCTTCGCCGATTCGCGCCTTATTCTTATCGAACAAGTAAAGGAAAAACGTAGCGTCAGAGATTTGCTGGTGCCAGCGATTTTCCGCACTGGTGTCGATGATGTAGTTATGCAGATTGCCCACCGAGCTGAGTTCCTTGAACTTGCCGAAACTGAAGCGCAGGATAGGAGGGCCAGAGGCGGGCCAGGTAATGACCTGCCCCGGCGGTTCCCTAGCACCGATGGTTAGCGAAAGGAGAAGAAAAGAAAGAAACGCAACCAGAAGACCGCGTGGGTGGGTCACGCCGCCCTGTTTAGCACAGAAGAGAAGACCTTGCAATTGCCGACTCTAATTCCGAACATCCCCCAGCAACTGCTCCACTTCGTTCTTCAAAGCAGCGGTCAGGGGTAACAGCGGCAAGCGTGCCAGACCGCCGAAGTAACCATTCAGATCCATCCCATACTTCAAGCCTGGAATGCCGAGCTCGCCCGAGATCCGCAGAGTGGCCTTTAGAATTCGATCCTGCTTCAGGCGCACCAACTCCGCATCGCCTTCCTTCCAGGCAGCGTATATCTCGTAGCAGGCGGTTGGCGCCGCGTCGGCAAAGGCGAGGATGCCGCCCACGGCTCCGGCCTGCAGTGACACCTCCAGCTTCTGCGCTAAGCCCACTACGAGCTGAAACCCGACTTCCATCTGCCGGGTCTTTCTGCCACTGACCAGGCTCACCGCGGACGACGACGGTTTTGTATCGCCCAGCGCCGCGACCTGCACCAGTTCCCCACCCCGTCCGTTGCCGCTGGTCGACGCCTTGAGCATAGCCGGAGTCACCGCTTCGAAGGTTTCCGTCACGGTGGCCGAGCGCTTCACTTGCCGTGTTCCTTCCACCATCCTGCGAATTTTCTCCGCGTCGCCGCCCGATTCCTTCATGCCGATGATATTGGGGTGATACGCCAACTCCACCACGACTTCCGCTGGAATGTCGTAGCCGGTAAACCCCGGAACGTTGTAGATCATCACCGGCAGCGGCGAGCGATCCGCTACGGTGCGATAGAAGGCCAGCAGGTTCGCGGGCAGCATCCCTTTCTTATAGAAGTGCGGAGTGCGCACCAGGGCCACATGGTAATCGAGTCCGGCCGCGTACTCGGTAAGGCGCAAGGTTTCGATGGCCGACTCGATGCCTGTTCCGGCGACCATCACCTTGGTCGGCGCGGCGACGTCCCGCGCGACTTTCAGCACTTCGCGCCGTTCTTCGTCGGAGAGCATGATGGCCTCGCCTGTAGAACCCAGAACGACGATGCCGGCCACGGGTGTCTTGGAATAGCGCTCGACGTTGTGCTCGAGCTTTTTGAAGTAAACCTTGCCGTCGGGATAAAACGGCGTAGTGATGGGAGGAAAAATACCGTGTAGAAGCATGAATTCCGTTCTCAGGTCTGGGGTCGTCAGCTCTAAGCTTATCAAATCCCCCGCCCGCAACATGAACTCATCTGATGGGGCGCAGAACCGGAACGGCGCGATGCCAAGTCTCCCTGGAGTCGAAGAAAAACCCGAGAGAGGCTTTCGACTCCAGCCCCGGTATGATCATCGACCCGGGGAGGCCCTAGGCCAAACGACGTTCCGCCGGAGCCACAAAATGTGTCGCAGGAACGGCTCCAATCTGCACCAGCAGGCCCAACTGGTCCCAGTTGTCCCAACCCTCGACGATCTTGCCGCCAGAGATTTTCTGGGTGGTCGTGCCCGTGATGGTGGCTTTCTTTCCCGTGGGCGCTATGCCGAGAAACGCGCCCTTGTGGGTCATCGTTGCCGTCCAGCGAGCCACCACTTTGTCGCCTTCCTCAATGATGTAGTCGATGGTCACCCTGAGATCGGGAAACGCGCTGCGCAAGCCCGTCACAAAGGGCTTGAACTCCTTTAGCCCGATGTCGGTGGCGTGCTGGGCCTGGCCATGGCCAATCACGTCGGGCGACGCCATCTCGTCCACTGCCTCTAGGCGCCCACGGTTCCATACCTCCTCAAACCAGCGCCGGATCAGAATGCTATTCTCTTGCGCCATGTCACACCTCCGCGGCCGGACTACCCGCTTTGGCCTCTCACTGTACGCTCCGCCTGCAACTGCTGCAACGCTTGTACATGCACCTCTCCACGCTGCAAAAACGCGATCCCTTCGGCCGCCGCCCGGGCCGCCGACAGCGTCGTTATTGTGGGAATCCGCGCCATTACCGCCGCCCGCCGGATCGCTTGCTCGTCGAACCACGGATCAACCCCGTGCGGCGTATTAACGATCAAGTGTATGCGCTCGCCCTTGATAAGATCCACAGCGTTGGGCCGCCCCTCTTTTACTTTATAGACTCGCTCCACGGTCATGCCTGCGGACTCCAGCACGTCAGCCGTTCCGGCCGTCGCTACCAGCCTGAAACCCATATCCACAAACTTGCGCGCGACCTCGGTCACGTTCGGCTTGTCATGATCGGTGACGCTGATAAAAACCGTTCCCTGCGTAGGCAGTTTCTGACCCGCCGCCGTCTGGGCCTTGGCAAAAGCTTCCCCGAAAGTGTCCGCTACGCCCATCACTTCGCCTGTGGACTTCATCTCCGGTCCCAGAACCGTGTCCACTCCGGGAAACTTGTTCCATGGGAAGACCGGGGATTTCACGTGGTAGCACCGCCCCGTATCGAGATCAGCCCTGCGCTCGATAAATTCCGGCAAAAATTCTCGCAGCTTGCGCCCCGTCATAAGCCGGGCAGCGATCTTTGCCATCGCGACCCCCGTGGCCTTGGAAACGAACGGCACAGTTCGTGAAGCCCGTGGATTCACCTCGAGGACATATACTTTGCCTACTTGGCCGCCATCACGATCGGTAGAAGGGCGCATGGAAGACGCGTCGACCAGGCGCGGAATCGCGAACTGAATGTTCATCAGTCCTACGACTTTCAACGCCCGCGCCAGCCGGAAGGTGTAATCCCGCATGCGCGCCAACAGTTCCTCCGGAATATCCACCGCAGGCAGCACACAGGAGGAATCGCCGGAGTGAATCCCAGCCTCCTCAATATGCTGCATGATGCCGCCAATCACCACGTCTTGCCCATCCGAAAGTGCGTCGACGTCGACTTCAATCGCATCTTCCAGGAAGTGATCAATCAGCACCGGGCGATCCTGCGAATACTCCACTGCTTCCTTCATATAGCGGACGACCATCTCTTCGTCGTAGGCAATTACCATCGCCCGTCCACCCAGCACGTACGAAGGACGCACCAGCACGGGAAACCCGACCCGCCTTGCACCCTCGATCGCCTCTTCCACCGAAGCCGCCATCGCTCCTGGAGCCTGCGGAATTCCGAGTTCGTCAAGCAACTTTCCGAACCGCTTGCGGTCCTCGGCCAGGTCAATCGACTCCGGCGACGTGCCGATAATATTCACTCCAGAGGCCTTCAACGGCAGGGCCAGATTCAAAGGTGTCTGCCCGCCAAACTGCACGATCACGCCCACGGGCGCGCCCGAAGAAGCTTCGTGCTCGCAGATGGCAAATACATCTTCCAAAGTCAGCGGCTCGAAATACAGGCGATCGCTGGTGTCGTAGTCGGTCGAGACCGTTTCAGGATTGCAATTGATCATGATGGTCTCGTACCCGTCGTCGCGCAGAGCAAATGCCGCATGGCAGCAGCAGTAGTCAAACTCAATCCCCTGGCCGATGCGGTTCGGCCCGCTCCCCAGAATGATGATTTTCTTTTTATCGGTCGGTTCGGCCTCGTCTTCTTCCTCGTAAGTTGAGTAAAGATACGGCGTAAAGCTTTCGAATTCCGCGGCACAGGTGTCCACGCGCTTGTACACCGGCGCAATACCGTGCTTCTTCCGCAGATGCCGCACTTGCTCCTGCGAACCCTTGCCGTCGAGGCGCCAAACCCCAGCCAGCCGTCCATCGGAGAAACCCATGCGCTTGGCTCCGCGCAGCACCTCGGTGGGAATGGACTCCATCGGGTGTTTCTCCAACTCAAGCTGCATGTCATTGATCTCTTTCAGCTGGTACAGAAACCACGGATCGATGGAGGTCATCTTTGCCAGCTGCTTGACCGTGTGTCCCTGCCGCAACGCGTATCGCACGTAGGACAGCCGCTCGGGATGCGGCGTCACCAGCCGCTGGGTAAGAATCTTCGGCTCAATCTTCTCCGACCCAACCTTCTTACCAGTGTCGAGAGCGCGGACTCCCTTGAGCAGCGCTTCCTTAAAGGTGCGCCCGATGGCCATGACTTCGCCCACCGACTTCATCTGCGGCCCCAGGTTTTCATCCGCGCCCGGAAACTTTTCGAACTGCCATTTGGGAATTTTGACCACCACGTAATCCAGCGTGGGCTCGAAGCAGGCCGGCGTCTTGCGAGTGATGTCGTTGGGAATTTCGTCCAGCGTGTAGCCCACGGCCAGCTTCGCGGCGATCTTGGCAATGGGGAAACCGGTTGCTTTCGACGCCAGCGCCGAGGACCGCGAAACTCGCGGGTTCATCTCGATTACCACCATGCGGCCCGTGGTGGGATGAACTCCAAACTGAATATTTGATCCGCCCGTCTCCACGCCAATTTCCCGAATGACCGCTATGGCAGCGTCGCGCATCGCCTGGTACTCGCGGTCGCTCAAAGTCTGTATCGGCGCGACGGTGATGGAATCGCCGGTGTGCACGCCCATGGGATCAAAATTTTCAATCGAGCAGATAATGATGACGTTGTCGCGCAGATCACGCATCACCTCCAGCTCAAATTCCTTCCACCCCAGCACCGACTCTTCGATCAATGCTTCGTGTACAGGAGAGAAATCAAGTCCGCGCGCCAGCACTTCCAGCAGCTCCTCGCGGTTATAGGCGATTCCACCACCGCTGCCTCCCAGGGTAAACGAGGGCCGCACAATCACGGGAAAACCGATCTTGCCGGCGAATTCGAGTCCGTCCTTCAGATTATTCACCAGCGCCGACTTGGGAACATCGAGACCGATCTTCTGCATTGCATCTTTGAAATAGAGACGGTCTTCCGCCTTCTTGATGGCCGCCACATTCGCACCGATGAGTTGCACGTTGTACTTCTCGAGCACCCCGCCATCCGAAAGCTCAATCGCCAGGTTCAGCGCCGTCTGTCCCCCCACGGTGGGCAGAATGGCGAATCCCTGGCCCGGTGACATCTCGCGCTCGACGCGAATCATTTCCTCGAGGTACTCGCGCGTCAGCGGCTCGATGTAGGTACGGTCGGCAATTTCCGGGTCAGTCATGATGGTGGCCGGATTGGAATTGGCCAGCACCACTTCAAACCCCTCGGACTTGAGCGCCTTGCAAGCCTGCGTCCCGGAGTAATCAAACTCCGCCGACTGGCCAATGACGATGGGGCCAGAGCCGATGATCAGGATTTTGGAGATGTCGGTACGTTTGGGCATTTATCGCGTCATTTCCTTCTGGTTTGTCGAGCTCGCCGCGGATGACATGGTCGAGAACAAAATAAGGCCTGAAGAGTGCGCCGGCCTATCCACTGTCTATCCGAATACACCCATCATGCGGATCACCCTTTCCACTCCTCCATCATTTTCACAAAATCCTTGAACAGATAATGCGAATCATGCGGCCCCGGCGACGCCTCCGGGTGGTACTGCACGCAGAACAAGGGCAGATTCCGGTGTCGCAATCCTTCCAGCGTACCGTCGTTCAAATCAATATGCGTCAGCTCCACTTCGCTCTGGGGCAGTGAATCCGGATCCACGGCAAAGTTGTGATTGTGGGCTGTGATCTCAATTTTTCCCGAATGCAGCTGCTTGACCGGATGATTGCCTCCATGATGTCCAAACTTCAGCTTGAAGGTCTTTCCGCCCAACGCGATTCCCGTCAACTGATGCCCCAAACAAATCCCGAAAATAGGCTGCCGCCCCATGAGCCGACGAATATTATCCACCGCGTAGGTACAAGGCTCAGGATCGCCGGGCCCATTCGACAAGAACACGCCATCGGGCTTCAGCGCCAGCACATCTTCCGCCAAAGTCTGCGCCGGCACCACGGTCACCTTGCAGCCCTCGCCGCGCAGCTTGCGCAGGATGTTTTGTTTGATTCCGTAGTCATAGGCCACTACGTGAAACCGTGCTGGTTCGTCTTTCACGCCGACAACTTCGTCCGGCAGATGCGAACGCTCCCCGGTTTCCCAAACATAGGTGCTCTTGGTGCTGACCACTTTCGCCAGGTCGGTCCCATCCATCTTGGGGATAGCGCGTGCCTTCGCCACCAACTTGTCGACATCGTTCTCCAACGTCGAGACCACACCGCGCATGACGCCGTGGTCGCGCAGATGCCGCACCAGGGCACGCGAATCAATCTCTGCCAGCACCGGAATCTTGAATTGCTCGAGATATTCTTCGGCCACTTGCTGCGAGCGCCAGTTCGAACTGACTCGCGAAAACTCGCGCACAACTAAACCTTCGATATACGGACGCGTAGCTTCGTTGTCTTCCGCGTTGGTCCCGTAATTACCGATTTCGGGATTGGTCAGAACTACAATTTGGCCGCAGTAGGAAGGGTCGGTGAAAATTTCCTGATAGCCGGTGATGGAAGTATTAAAAACGACTTCCCCGTAACATTCGCCTTTGGCGCCGTAGCCTTTGCCTCGGAAGACTCGCCCGTCTTCGAGCGCAAGCGTAGCTTGCATTCCTGCTCCAGGGAGTGGATTTTAGAGATTTTAGCAGGGATGTCTAAAACGCGAAACAAATGATTTCAATGATTCCGATTTTCTTCGCCTCCTTCGCCCATTTCTTAGCGCCCTTCGCGGTAAGCCACTAATCGAAAGCTCGCTAAGAGAGCTCGCCAAGACGGCAAAGACGCTCTCACGTGTCTACCGCACTCTCCCCATCTTGTCCATCGGCCAATACCCGAATACGGCTTTGCCGTAGATAAAGCCAACGTCCACTGGTCCAAAGTCGCGGCTGTCGTTTGACATGGTGCGATGATCGCCCAACACAAAGTAACTGTGCCCGGGAACCACGATCTCCGGGTACGATCGCTGGTCAGAGTAGGCGACCGGAACGTAGTCCTCATCGAGCGCTGCGCCGTTAACAAATACCTCGCCGCCCTCGATTCGAATCCGGTCTCCCGCCAAACCGATCACCCGCTTGATAAAACTCTTCGAAGGATCGCGGGGATAGCGGAACACGATGATGTCGCCACGCTGGATGGGCTCCAGGCGGTAAACGTACTTGTTGACGAAGATGCGCTCCTGGTCGTCGAGCGAAGGCATCATGCTGGTGCCTTCCACTTTCACGGGCTGGTAAAGAAAAATGATGATGAAGGCCGAAATCGCCAGCGAGATGATCAGGTCGCGCAGCCACACCGAAAGCATGGGCAGCGTTCGAGGTGGAACCGAAGTCTCTTTGCGGGGACGCAATTCCGCTGGAGTAACTTGTTCCGGCATACTGCCCCTTATTATACGGTCAATCCTGCCCCCCTGAAGTTCGTCTTCGCTCGCACGCAGCTGGCCCGTGGTTACCTCCGGGCTACTGCCACTGTCCCGCGATTCAGGTTACAATTACTCAACGAAGGATGCTTGGACCATGTTTAACCTGAATCCGTTCAGCCTGATACCGTTCCGTCCGCACCCCGTCGAACGCGCCGCCGTACTTGCCAGCTTAGTTTTCGTCGTTCTTGCCGTATCCGCTCCGTGGGTGATATCCCAGCAGGAAGGCGAGACCCCTGCTTACCATGCGGGTCCGCCAGCCAAAGGGACCTTGCCTCCGATTCTTGGTAAGGAGCAACTGTGGGGCGAGAACGCCCAGTATCCTTTTCAAACTCATGCCTACGAATTGGCCGCCAAGATCCCGGCCGTGTTGCATCAGCAACCTTGTTACTGCTATTGCGATCGCGGCATGGGACACAAGAGTCTGCACAGCTGCTTTGAAGGCACCCACGGCGCCCAGTGTTCCGTTTGCCTGAAAGAGGCTTACTACTCCTACTCCCTGCACCAGAAGGGCAAGACTGCCACCCAGATTCGTCAGGGAATCATGAAGGGTGAATGGAAGCAGATCGACCTGCATACGGCAGCGTCCATCAACTAGCCAGGATTGAGAACATGCGGCTCAACCAAAACTCGAGCGGAACAAAATTTCACGCCCGCTCAGACCAGCGCAGAGCGGCCTAAGGGTGGGGTCCAGCAGCTTCCTGAAAAGGATCGATCCGGATGGACTTCCCGACAGGGATTGTGGCCGGGAATTCAGGCAAGGATTCGGGAAGGAACACCTACCTGGGGGGCACGACTTCCGGCCACGACTGGGGCGCACAAATGACTGGGGTTGTGAGGCTGCGGTCGGCTTCTTTCATCGCACAGTCAGGTCCGGTTGACGAAGACGCGAATCCGCGTATAACCTGCTGATTCGGTCTGTTTAAAGCTTTTCCACAGACGACTTTCGGGCTCCTTGACCATCATCCAAAGCGCGGGCGGCACAAATGATTAGACGCTGCTGGTAACAGTTTAGATGATTCTCTACAAACATATCAAAAAGGAGAACTTACGAAGAGTTCAGGAAAGGTTTTGCGGATGGCACAGAAGACTACCGCCAAAAAGCCGGTAAGCGAAGATCCTCGTTTTGCACAGGCTGTGCAAAATTATGAAGGGGGACTGCGTGCCATGCAGGAGCGCAAATTTGAAAAGGCCAAAGGACTTCTGCAGAAGGCATTGACCGGTGCCAGCAAGGAATTGGCCGATCGTGTCTCGGTCCACCTCAACACCTGCAACCAGAACTTGGAGCGCTCCGCCACTGCCCAGTTCAAGAGCCCCGAAGAGCACTACGATTATGCCGTATCGCTGATGAATGTTGGCGACTACGTGACCGCTCGCGAGCATCTGGACAAGCTCGCCAAGCAAGTGCCTAAGGCCGACTACGTCGCCTACGGATTGGCTGCGCTTGACTGCCTTACCGGTCATCTGGAAGATTCATTGCGCCATCTTGATTCCGCCATTCGGGTTAATGCGGCACTTCGCTTCCAGGCCCGCAACGATTCCGATTTCCAAAACCTGGCCGAGGATCCCCGCTTTACCGAACTCCTGTATCCCGACCCGGCAGGTGAGTTCTCTCCGGACTCCTCCAGTCCTGAGGACGACGGCTAGCCGTGGCCGTAGTAGATCCCCAGCGAGGTTTGCGGTCCTTGCCACGAGGCAAGTCCTCTCAGGTCCATGGCCTCCACGTCGTCGCCATCGGTGGGGGTACAGGTTTATCCACTCTGCTCAAAGGACTGAAGCGCTACGTGTCCCGCCCCGGCACAGCGGAAAAACTGGGCGCTGCCCAAATCAGTGAATTGTGTGCGGTGGTCACGGTCAGCGACGACGGTGGCTCCAGCGGGCGCCTGCGCAAGGAACTCAACATGCTGCCGCCCGGCGATGTCCGTAACTGCATCGTCGCCCTCTCCGAAGACGAGGCTCTGCTCTCCCGCCTGTTTCAGCATCGTTTCGTGAAGGGAGGTCTCGAAGGTCACAGCTTCGGCAATTTGTTTCTCGCCGCCTTGACCTCCATCACCAGCGATTTTGGCGAGGCGGTGCGCCTTTCCTCGGAAATTCTGCTCACGCGTGGACATATTTATCCTGCCACCACATCCCACGTCGAGCTCGAGGCTTTGATGGAAGATGGCGGCAGCATTCGCGGCGAAACTAAAATCACCGCCAGCAGCGGCCGCATTAAGCAGCTCTTTCTGGATCCGCCGAACGTCCAACCCTTGCCCCAAACCCTGGAAGCCATGGCTCGCGCCGACTTGATTACTATTGGTCCCGGCTCGCTTTTTACCAGCCTCATCCCCAACCTGCTGGTCCCTGGCATTGCCCAGGCCATGGTCAACTCGGCGGCGGTAAAGGTCTATGTGGGCAACCTGATGACCCAAGCCAACGAGAGTCTGGGCCTGACCGCTGCCGATCACATCCGTGCCCTGAATCGGCACGCTCAAAGCAAACGCATCTTCGATTTCGCACTAATCAATCGCACTCCCGCACCCCCTGAACTGAAGGCCAAGTACGCCCTGGAAGGTGCCAACCAAATCGTGACCGACCTGGATGCCATTGAAGAACTGGGTGTCATCCCGGTCCTGGGCGACTATCTGGAACCAGGGCTGGTAGCCCGCCACGCCACGGATCGAATCGCCGCCGACCTCATGGAACTCGTAACCCAGGCCCCCAGCGGCACTCGCGCCGCCACGCCGTAGCGCGAACCACGAGGGGGGGACAGCCGCCTCCGGGTTGCCCGGCCGAGGGAAGACGGGCGCTTTCTGGCGCCCTAATCGAGGCCGAAAGCCTCCCCGGTAACGACGGTAACCAACCCCCGCCCCGACTTCTCGCGGTATATTGGAGCAAATGACGAAAACGAGAAATGCCAGCCCCGCTCGTATAGCCATTGCAATCCTGGCCGCGGGCAAAGGAACCCGGCTGAAGTCCAAGCACCCCAAAGTGCTGCACGAAGTCGGCGGCAAGCCGCTACTGGCGCACGTGGTCGCAGCCGCCACCCAGGTAGTTCCTCCCCAGGACGTATACGCTATCATCGGCCATGAAGCCGATCGCGTCCGCGCGGCTGTAGGCGCCTCCGGCATCGGATTCGTCCTGCAAAGTGAACAACGAGGCACGGGACACGCTCTCATGGTCGCGCGCCAGGCCCTGGCTCCCTACGATGTAGTTATCGTGCTGTCCGGAGACGCCCCCCTGATTACCGCCCGGACCATCGAAAAGCTGGGTGACTTCCATACCTCGAAGCAGGCCGCGATGACCCTGCTCACGGCGGAGCTGGATAATCCAGCCGGCTACGGACGAGTCATCCGCAAAAAGCCAGGCAGCGATGACGTCCAAGCCATCGTCGAACAAAAAAATCTTTCCCCTGCCCAGCAGGAAATCCACGAGATCAACGCCGGCTTCTATGCCTTCCACGCTCAGCCGCTGTTTCGCCACATCGACAAACTGAACACCGACAATCATCACGGCGAATTTTACCTAACCGACATGGCCGCGATTCTCGGCAAGGCCAAGCAGCGCGTCGTCGCCGTGAAGGCCAGCCATGCCCACGAAGTCCTGGGCGGCAACACCCGCGCCGAACTGGCAGAAATCGACCAGCACATGCGCCGGGCCAAGTGCCGGCAGCTCATGGCCGAGGGCGTCACCATCCTTTATCCCGACACCTGTGTGATTGACAGCGACGTTGAAATCGGCCCCGATACCATCATCGAGCCTTTCGTCCAGTTGCGAGGCTCTACCCGCATCGGTAGCGACGCGCGCATCGGATCCTACAGCGTGATCCAAAGCTGTGAGATCGGAGATCAGGTGCTGGTCCAGGCCGGTTGTGTGCTTGAACATTCGACCGTAAAAGAGCGCGCGTCGTTGGGACCCTACAGCCATCTGCGACCCGGCTGCGAGATCTGTGAAGACGCGCACGTGGGAAATTTCGTGGAGCTGAAAAAGACCCGCCTCGGCAAGGGCTCCAAAGCCAACCATCTCACCTATCTGGGAGATGCCGAAATCGGCGAGCGGGTTAACGTCGGCGCCGGCACTATCACCTGCAACTACGACGGGGTAAACAAACACAAGACCATCATCGAAGACAACGTCTTCGTAGGCAGCGACAGCATCTTGATCGCGCCCATCCGTGTCGGAAAAGGCGCTTACGTCGCCGCTGCAACCTGCGTCACCGAAGATGTCCCGCCGGATTCCCTAGCCCTGGGACGGGCCCGCCAGATCGTAAAGCAAGGCTGGGCCAAGGAAAAAAGAGAAAAAGCAAAAGCACAAAAAGCCAAATAGACGCGTTAGCCTGCTACCTCTCTGGCAGCAGCGTGCAAGGACGCGCCGATCTCGATAACCTTGAATCTTGAATAAGGTACAACCATTGAGAAGGGCACGGCTGCCGTGCCGCCCGAAGCCCGCAGCTCGCGCAACGTTGGCTAGGGCTTGCGGTTTCGGCCTGGGCACCCTTTCGCCCAACAACCCTTACTTAGACACCGCTGCAAACAGTTCTGAGTGCATCAGGCCCTGGAATTGCTTATCATCCGCCTTGAAATGCATCTGCAAATTCGAACTATCCGAATTCACCGTCATATTCTCCAGCGCCAGCTTCTCTGTCGCCGTGGCCGACATCTTCTTGTAGAGCATCCCCGCCTTGACCAGTGAAGACAGCGTAGTTGCCGTCATCGAATCGGACGTAATCACGTCCAGATCAAAATTCACCCCGCTCTGGAAATTCATGGCGTAGCGCGAACCCAGAATTCGTTTCTTCACCGTGTCGTAATCAGCTAGCCCAGCGGCATCGCCCAACGCCGAGTGCAGCATGTTCTGTGTTCCCTGCTGATCAAGGACGCTCCACACCGTCCCCGCTTCCACCGATCCAATCATGTCCGCGATCTGGGTATTGCTGTCCAGGCTGTAGGAATAGCCGTCGCGGGCATCGAGCGCGCCCCGCAAGGCGCCGCTGTCGCCAAACAGCAGCGTGTTGTCGTCCAAAAAAGTCATTTGCATGCCGGCCGGCATGGGATAGATGTCGGAATTTCGCAGCTTGATCGGCTTCACTTTCTGCAGGCGCATCTTCTTCAACACCGTAGCGGTGGAGAACTGGCCTTGCGCCACCCCTACAACCCTCACTCCCTGTTTGCCACTGCGATAGGAGGCAAACGTGAGCTGTTCCACATCTTTGTCCGGATCAATGCCCACGCCCCGTAGAGCACCTTCGAATTCCTTGAGACTGGGTGGCAAAACCTGCTGCTTCAGCGCCATCGCCGTATCCGAATTCTTGAGCGCGCGATAGTCCACTGAAATGATCTGTTGGATATCGGAAGGAATCACGGTCCTCGCCGAGCTGCCCAGCGGCATGGCCCACGCGGCGGCGCTCAGCATCAGGAGAACACAAATAGCACTCTTAAGTGTTTTCATCACGACCTCGAAAAGAATATGTCCGGTTAGATGCGGTTTGTACCCTTATTGTATGTCAATCTTAAGAGGGAAGGGCGAAACGAAAGGGCAAGTCCGAGTAGGATAGAAGGGGCATGGCCCGCTTCGGTTAATTCTTCAACAAGCCAGCCTTTTTGCGGGTTTCGGCGACAAATCCCGTATCTTTCAGCGACTCCAGGTTGATCTCAACATTGGCCAGCGCCCCTTCCATCGCCGCCCGCGCCAAGGCCAACGCCGTGGTCAGATCGGATTTCATATTCGGATTGGTAATTGGCTTCAACTGCTGGGCGATTCGGGACACTTCCCCGGCCCGTTCCGCCACTGCCAATGGAACCCTGGTCGCCTGCTTCAAAGCAGCTTCAATCATGTAGTCCGCACCGGCCGACTCCTTCGCTGACTTGTAGGCCTTCATGACGGAGTTGTAGGACTCCGCATCGCCATCGATCGCAGCTTTCAATTCCTCTCGCAACTGCGAAAGCCGCGCAATAGCCTGACTCAACTCGTGCTCGTGCTCGAGATAGGCCTTTTTGCCGCGGGACCGGGAAGCGACCATGGTGGCCAGTCCGGCTGCCATGGCACCGCAAGCCGCTGCCGCGCTGCCGCCGCCGGGAGTAGCCGTAGGCGCGGCCAGTTGTTCCACAAACGGCTCCACCCCGGCGCGCAGTCCGCCGATGGCCGTTTTTCCGCCCACCACCGCCGCCAGCCGGTTTTCTAGGATTAGGGATGAATCGAAATTCTCCACTTGCAGAAACCATTCCGCTGCTGATTCCATCGCCTTCTTCGGAATCAGCCCTACAATCTCGCTGCTCACCGGCGTTACGCCATACCGGGCCGCTTCCCGCTTCACCAACTCAAAGACCCGGTGAACCGGCGTCTGCTCGAAGTCGGTTAGGTTCATCGAGACTTGCGCCAGCCCGCGGACCAGGAATCCCGCACCCTTGACGAAACGCATCCCGCCGCTCGAAAAGCGCACCGCCTTGGCGATCTTCCTGGCGATCTCGATATCGGGAGTGCTGAGAAAAACATTGTAGGCAATGAGAAACTTGCGCGCGCCCACAACTGTCGCGCCCGCCGTAGGATGCAGCCGCGCTTCTCCGAAGTCGGGCTTGCGCGCCGGATTGGTGGCGATCTCCGCCCGTAGACCCTCAAATTGTCCGCGCCGGATGTTTTCCAGGTTTTGTCGCTCCACCGTAGTCGCCGCCGCTTCGTAGAGATACACCGGAATCTGATAACGTTTCCAGATCTGCTCGCCCACGTTCCTCGCCATGGCGACACAATCCTCAATGGTCACGCCATCAATGGGGATGAAGGGTACAACATCGGCCGCCCCCATTCGTGGATGCGCCCCCTGGTGGCGCGTCAGATCAATCAACTCCGCCGCCTTGCCCACCCCCCGAATGGCAGCTTCCTGAATCGGCTCCCGCTCCCCCACCAGCGTAAGCACGCAGCGGTTGTGGTCGGCGTCCATCTCGCGATCGAGCAGGTGCACACCGTCGAGCTTCATGGCTGCGATGATCGCGTCCACTTTCGCGTTATCGCGGCCTTCGGAAAAATTGGGGACACATTCAACCAAAGTTGACATACGCGAGAAAGAATATCACCGCGGGACACGATGGGCCCGAGGGTGCCTCATCTTCGGCTCTCCGCTTTGGGACACGCTGGGTGGGGCGTTTTATGAGACCGATCATCCCCTACTGCTTCGGCACAAACTCCTCCATCACCGCCTTGCGCATCAGATCGGGTGGGAGCAAGCCCTGCGCCAGGATGAAGTCGTGGAATTTTCTCTGATTGAACCTGGCGCCCAACGCGGATTCGGTCTGTCTGCGCACCGCGATCAGCTTGGTGTAGCCGTAAAAGTAGCTATTGGCCTGCCCGGGTGCCCGATAGGTGTAGCGCTCCACTTCTTCCTGGGCAAAGGCGTGGGACTGCACTACGTCTTGCTCCAGAACCCGGAAGGCGTCCGCCGGCTGGATCTTTCCTGCCTGCAGCTCTGGATCTAGAAAGGCGCGCGCCGCCCGCATAAGCCTGTAGTCGAGCGAAACTAACTGCCCTTCCAACGGCATGTAGGGTTTGATGAGGTATTCCGAATAGAGTCCCCAGCCCTCCACATTGGTGCTGTTGAAAGCGTAGCGAAAACGCGCCAACGAAACTCCGCGTTCCAGCATGGAATCAAACTGCAGCTCGTGCCCGGGGCGAGCCTCGTGTGCAGTAAGCGTCCAGGCGGCCGCGTCGAAGGTGAAGTCGTCATACTTCTCGGACATGCTCTGTCCGGGCCCTGCCGGAATATTCAAAGGCAGAACAAACTCTCCCTTCTCCCCGGTATTGTGCAGGAATGGCGGAGGCACCATATGCGGCGCCGGCTGCTGCGCGGTCTCAGCCGCCGAGGCAATCCGGATTCGTGCTGGACGCTCCGGCAGGCTGACAATCTGCTGGTCCACGATGATCTTCTCGATCTGCTTCAGTCGCTGCAGGTAAAACGGCAGAATGGCTTCGCCCACGAGTTGTTGCTTTTTCAATTCCCGTATCACATCGCGATAGTCGCTCGAGGGCAGGTGCCTTTCCTTCGCAATCTGCGCCGCAATCGGCTTCATCTCCGCCTGAATATCGCTGAACGCCTGATGCGCCATGGCAGCGAGCTGGCCGGGTGGCAGGTCAATGCCGTAATCTTCCAGATTGAGCGCATATTCCTCGGGAGGAAGACGGAAATCGGCGCGCGCCTTGGGCAGCACATTCGCCTTCGTCCACGCATCGTAATCGACGAGCTGCGATTTCAGCTTGCTATAGGGTTCCTGCCAGTCGGTCAGTTGGTATTTTCGCAGGAGTGTGGCCATTCCCTCCAGGTAATTGCTGTTGCGCGAAAGCTCGGTCTCAATCTGGATGCGCGCGGGATAGACCACGCCGGGCTTGGCCATCTGCTCCAGCACGCGCTGCTTCAGGATCTCAGTCAGTGATTTGTAGCCAGCTTCCAGACCTGCATACTTACGGATGCGGACCACGGCCGCGGGCCGCCGTTCCGAAGGAGTCTGTTCATCCAGTAGAACCCGCAGCCCGCTAAAGACCGTTTTGCTGGCATTCAGAAAGTCTACTTTGTGGTTGCGGTCGAAGTCCTGCTCCCTGAATTCGAGTTCCACCTTGCGGATCACGATCTGCAAGTCCTGCGCAACTTCCGTCTGGGTTTGCTGCTTGGCGGCATTTTTCAGCGTAGCAAGTACAACCTCGGTTTCCTGCCGTTCCTGATCTTCGTCGGCCAAGGTTGGTTGGGATACCTCGGTATCAAACTGGCGCAGGCCTTGGTTCGAACCCACCTCGGGATTGTGCTTCATCTCGACTGCCAGCAGCACGTTGGTGTACTTGTTGCTGGCGGCGATCCAGTCGGCGGCCGGCTCTTGCGCCCTCACCGGCAGGGTCAATAGGGCCGCGGCAAAGCTCAAAACAATTGTGCGATTCAACTAAATTTCTCCTGTCAACTACTTCTTGGTTGCTCGGCCACTCCCGTAGAACTTCCCGATGCCCAGCCGCACCTGCACCGTATTAACCCCGGGATTGGGATCGGAAAGCCCGGCATTAGAAATATGCATATACCTCACCTCGACACTCCAGTTTCGCGACCCTCCCAGAAAGTGCGCGCCTAGAGCGGCGGAGGAGGTGAAGTTTACCCGGTCTGTTCCGGTTGGGACATCGTGGTTGGTGAACAGGGTTCCGCCGCTCAGTTCAAGGTAAGGCACGACTCGTCCTCGCGTGGCGAAATTCCACTTCAAGTTCAGCGGATTGAAACCGACTCCGTACGCTGTGTTGGCAGGTTGGAACACCACAAAGGCAGGCACTGCATCCACCGCATACTCGAATCTTCCTTCCAGAAAGCCGGGGCCGTGCGGCCGGGTAAGAATCCATCCGTAGCGCAACCCCACATTCCACACGCCAGTGCTAGAAGTTCCCCCTGGAACAGAGTGCCCCCCCCCGGTCCAAAGCTGCACTTCGTGCCCACCATCCTCCACCCGGGATTGCGCCCAGGTCAGCGGAACATAGAGCAGCAGGATCATCCCCAAGATGTTTTTCATGAAGCTCCCAGGCCTGGGTAATAGACCGGTAAGACTGGTCACAATACAGCAAACATCCGGGCATGACAAATAGGCCGGATGCTTTTAGAATTGGCCGCAATAAACTGCTTGATAAGACGGTTAGAGGATTGCATGCCAAATACGTGATTGAGCGCGAGATTCCGGGGGCGGGGAAATTCACGGCGGATCAGCTGCAAGCCGCCTCCCAAATACCCTGCGGCGTTCTCAAGAATCTCGGCCCAGAAATTCAGTGGCTGCACAGCAACGTCACGGACGACAAACTGTACTGCGTCTACATTGCTCCGAGCGAACAGATGGTCCGGGAACACGCACGCCAGGAAGGCTTCCCGGCAAACCGGGTCTCGGAGGTGAAGACCACCGTCGATCCCACCACCAGCCAAGCCTGATCACAGCCCATATGGCGCGAGCGAGGGCCTCCGCAAGCGTCGCCCATCCGTCCCGAACTACAAGCCCAACCCTCCATCCACCGCCAATACCTGGCCGGTGATAAACTTCGGCGCCGCCGCAAAAAAAAGAACCGCCGCAGCGATCTCCTCGCCCTTGCCATTCCGGCGCATCGGCGTCTGCCGCGCCATCTTCTTCATGAACCCGGCCGCCGCCTTCTCTCCCAGATCAATCATTCCCGGCGCCACGCAGTTCACTGCGATCTCCGGCGCCAGTGCCTTTGCCATCACCTTCGTCAGCATATGTATGGCTGCCTTCGAAGCACAGTAGTGAGCGTGACTCGGCCAGGGACGCAGCCCGCCCAGCGATCCCATGTTGATGATTCTACCTTTCCGTTCCCGCAGATACTTCAAAGCTTCACGCGAAACCAGAAACGGCCCGCGCGTATTGGAAGCGAAGATGGCGTCCCACTGTTTAAGGGTCAACTGATCGAATTTGGCGGTCTCGTAGTTGGCGGCGTTATTGACCAGGATATCTACTCCGCCCAGCTCCTTCACCACTTCCTGGATCGCCGTTCTCACGCTCTTTTCGTCAGTAATATCACAACGCAAAGCCACGGCGCGGCCGCCGAAACTTCCGACATCAACTACCGTATGCTGCGCCTCGCGCGCTGATTGCCGGAAGGTGATGGCCACATCCGCCCCCGCCTCCGCCAGGGCCAGGGCAGTCGCACGCCCTAACCGCCGCGCGCCACCCGTGATCAGGACAGTCTTACCCGAGAGAAGTTTGCCGTCATAGCGTGCCATGCAGGGATTGTAAATCGAGTCGCGGCCGGTGGCAGCAAAGCCCGCACTTGGCGATCAGCAACGCGCCTCTCGCCCTTCGAAATGGCAGTTTGATATGGTTGGGCCAAGCGCCAATTACGCACTGCTAAAAGCTATTTGCCAGGTGCTAAATGCTTTCCCCCCTCCCAATCAAACCTGCTAAACTCCGCCCATGGACGGCCTGCGACAAGTCGTGGTTTACTCACGCAAGGGCTGCCATCTTTGCGAAATCGTCAAGGAAACCTTGTCCAAGCTGGAGCGCCGCGGCGGTTTCGTTTGGCGGGACATCGACGTGGAGACCGACGACGAGCTGCGCCGCCGCTTCACCGACGAAGTCCCGGTCGTGTTCATCGACGGCCACAAAGCCTTCAAGTACCACATGGACGAGCGCGAATTCCTGCGCAAACTAGCCAGCTAGGAATTGCCTTACCCAAATTTGGCGCTCGGCGAGAAGCGACCGTGGTCCTCGTCTAGCTCCTCGTGGATCACACTTCGATTCACGCCGCCATGTTCATCTCTTCACTGGGTTAATCGCACGGGTGGTGAGCTATCTCCGTTTGGCATTGGCTGTCTTCCGAGAGCGAACGGCGCGAATCTACTCGCCAGTTAGAAACTCGTATTGCGTGGCGTTCAATGGCACTACGCTGAGCCTTCCCTGCCGCACCAACGGAGAGTCTGAAAAAAGCTTGTTCGCCTTCACCTCCGCGAGAGTCACGGGTCTGCCCAGCGCTCTCCCTGCCTTGATCTTCACCTGAGGGTTCTTGGGATCTGCTGGGTCTACTGAAGTCACCATCGCCGTCCCGGTTGCGCGCTTGAGGTCACCGGTTTCGTAGATCACCAGCCGGTCGCCCGGCTTCATTTGGCGCAAATGCTTCACCGCCACCGGATTTGTCACGCCATCCCAGAGGGTGCTCTTTTCGCGCTGCAAGTCGGCGAAAGAGTATACGGAGGGTTCGGTCTTAAGTAGATAGTCCATAAGATATTTCAGACTGAAGATCTAGATTCAAATGGTTCAGATGGTAAGATGTGCCGGCGCAGGCATTCTCGTAATCTGGAATTTAGTCCTGCCTACCGCGGCTTTTCCTTTGAGTCCGGCTCCCGGTTCTCCTCGTCTTTCTTGTCGCCCGGGTGCTCTTCGTAGATCGAATACTGACCTGCGGGCCGCTTCATCTTGACCATAATCTCGAGCGCGGGTTTGTCAATATCGTAGTCCGCACCGAAAGTCTGGAAACCGGAAGCCAGCACCTGCACCCGCAACTTGCCGTAGGGCGCGCCATCAAAGCTTGCCTTGCCTTCCGCATCGGTCTTGATTTGCAGCCCGCCCTTGGACTGCTGCCCGTTTTTCTGCACCGGATGCATCACCACGCTGGCATTGCGAATAGGCTTGCCGTTGTAGTCCCGCAGAACCTGGAAGTTAAGCACTGCGGTCTCGTCCTGGCCAAAGGCCGCCACGGAGGCTAGAACAAAAGCAATTGCGAAGCCAAGGACAATTTTTCTCATGACCGACCCTCGACCGAAGGAGCCTTCTAATGTAGCCGCCAGCATCCCGCACGTGCAACTGGCTGCAGGATGTGGTCTCGGTGCCTTGCGGAGCGCCCCGCGAACCACCAGCTCTGGGATTGACAAATAGACGATAGCTATCAACGAGATACAAGGGTTTAGCTAATCCTCATTTGACAAACCCGCCCCAACTTACCTACAATTGGCACTCGTCAGCACTGAGTGCTAACAATCCCGAACAACTTCCATTTCTCAAGGATCAGTCAACCCAGATCCAAACTCAACACGAACGAAAGGAGTTTGCAAGTATGGCTAAGTTTACCCCGTTACACGACCGCATTTTGATCCGCCGTATTGAAGAAGGCGAGACCACCCGTGGTGGCATTATCATCCCCGACAGCGCCAAAGAAAAGCCTCAGGAGGGAGAAGTCATCTCCGTCGGCAAAGGCAAGAGCAACGATGAGGGCAAGGTTTTCCCCTTGGCGGTAAAAGAGGGCGACCGCATCCTGTTCGGCAAGTATTCCGGCACCGAAATCAAACTGGATGGTGAAGATTTCATCATCATGCGTGAAGAAGAAGTCCTCGGCATTCTGACTGGCGCCGCCAAGAAAGAACTCGCCGGTTCGCGCCGCTAACAAGAACTGCAGACGGATAACGTAAGAACAGGGTTTCCAACAAATTTCGCAGGCCAAAGCCTGCCATCAAAGCGATAGGAGATTTAAGTTATGGCAAAGCAGATTGTACATGGCGAGGAGTCGCGACAGGCGATTCTCCGCGGCGTCAACCTACTGGCTGACGCGGTAAAAGTCACCCTCGGCCCGAAGGGCCGCAACGTCGTCATCGAAAAGAAATTCGGTTCCCCCACCATCACCAAGGACGGCGTCACCGTAGCTAAGGAAATCGAACTCAAGGACTCGCTCGAGAACATGGGCGCGCAAATGGTGCGCGAAGTCGCCAGCAAGACCTCCGACGTGGCCGGAGACGGCACCACCACCGCCACCGTTCTAGCCCAGGCGATTTACCGCGAAGGCGTGAAAACCGTCGCGGCCGGCGCCAACCCGATGGCCATGAAGCGCGGCATAGAAAAAGCAGTGGCCCTGATCTGCGGCGTAGCCGACCCCAAAACCGGCGAACGCGGCAAGGGCGAACTGGACAAACTCTCCAAGCCCGTGACGGGCGACATGATCGCACAGGTCGGCACAATCAGCGCCAACAACGATGAAACGATCGGAAACATTATTGCCCAGGCCATGAAAAAAGTGGGCAAGGATGGCGTTATTACTGTGGAAGAGGCGAAGACGCTGGAGACACAGTTGGACGTGGTGGAGGGAATGCAGTTTGATCGTGGTTATCTCTCTCCCTATTTCGTTACTGATCCGGAACGGATGGAAGTTTCGTTGGAGAATGCTTACATTCTAATCAACGAGAAGAAGATCAGCTCGATGAAAGACCTGCTTCCTTTGCTGGAGCAGATTGCAAAGAGCGGCAAGCCGCTGTTGATCGTGGCGGAAGACGTCGAAGGCGAGGCGCTGGCCACGCTGGTGGTCAACAAGCTGCGTGGAACGCTGCAAGTCGCGGCCGTCAAGGCTCCCGGCTTCGGCGATCGGCGCAAGGCCATGCTGCAGGACATTGCCACGCTTACCGGTGGCAAGGCCATCACGGAAGACCTCGGCATCAAGCTGGAGAACGTCCAGATGTCCGACCTCGGACAAGCCAAGAAAATCACGGTGGACAAGGACAACACCACCATCGTCGAAGGCAAAGGCAAGCACTCCGAGATCGAAGGCCGGGTGAAGGAAATCCGCAGCCAGATTGACAAGACCACCAGCGACTACGACCGCGAGAAGTTGCAGGAGCGGCTGGCGAAGCTGGTTGGTGGCGTGGCTGTGATCAAAGTAGGAGCCGCGACCGAGACCGAAATGAAAGAGAAGAAGGCTCGGGTCGAGGATGCTATGCACGCGACTCGTGCGGCCGTGGAAGAAGGCATTGTCCCGGGCGGCGGTGTCGCTCTGAGCCGTTGCGTCGCCGCTCTCGACAAGCTGAAGCTCGAGGGTGATGAGCAGATCGGTGTCAACATCGTGAAACGCGCCCTGCAAGAACCGCTGCGCCAAATCGCCGAGAACGCAGGCGAAGAAGGTGCGATCGTTCTGGGCAAGGTGAACGATGCCAAAGAGAACAACTTCGGCTATAACGCCCTGACCGGCGAGTACGAAGACCTGGTCAAGGCGGGTGTGCTCGATCCGACCAAAGTGGTGCGCACGGCACTGCAGAACGCCGGATCGATTGCGTCCCTGATGCTGACCACCGAAGCCCTCGTGGCGGAGATCCCGGAAGAGAAGAAGGGAGCTCCAGCCGGCGGCGGACACGGCGGCGGC
>Ga0193733_1000131_pt1 | contig 27360 bp, 25 predicted proteins | sample U1s2metaG_FD_145076 | JGI IMG/M metagenome (GOLD analysis project Ga0193733, IMG submission 145076) | Soil microbial communities from a riparian zone of the East river system, Colorado, United States - U1s2 | ecosystem: Environmental > Terrestrial > Soil > Riparian zone | place: USA: East River...
CTTGTGAGTCTTGCTGGTTTTGCGGAGATACACAGGACACTACATATACCATATACAACAATCATGTCAAGAGAAATACAATTTACATTCGTCACTATTTACGACTTCCAGTAGGGTTTGGCTGAAAACGAGAGGACTTGTCTGTCTAAAAAGCGAAAAAATGACCTTCGGCCGCGGAAGTCGGGCTAAGTGATTGCGGCACCACGCCTTAGCTTAAAATTTACATCGTTCGCAACGAGGAGGCCGAGGGGTGGGGTCGCCACTACGTTAGCCGTGCGCCGCCCATTTTCTTGATGAAGTGCCGCCTTAAATCTTCATTCCACTTTTCTCGCGAATCTGCGAGATAAGACTCAAACTCCTTCCGGGTCGCGTCATAGAAGGCCGTCCTGTTCAAGTTGTATCGATCGCCTTCGCGCTCGGCGGGCCGATCTCTTGGAGCAACTTTGGAGCAGGCCAAGGATGGCCCGGAACTCGTAAGCGCAACCGGAGCAACGACTTGGATTGAATTTGCGGCTGGTTCGTAGCAAGGTAGTACAAAATTCTAAGTGCTGCTTCTGGTGTCGCTTACAGGGGAACGCGCCATTTATCTTGCTCTTGAGTTGGATCGAAGTTGGACTGAAACGTCTGGGGTGAACCCCTAAGATGGCACATATTCTTTGGGCACACTTGGGTGCAAGTGGACACCAAAAACCAGAGACGGCCGAACTCCAGTCGACTGTCATCGCAGTAACGCATCAGCGCTTTTAGGAAGCAAGGCGCTGATGCCGGTTAAAAACGCCCCGCGCACGGTACAAGGACGGCCGCACGGGCCCGAGGTTACAACAGGCTGAAGGCCCTCTTCATGGCGGCGGAAGCGCTGGTGCAAGCCTGGTCGAGCGATTTGGCTCGCAGGGCGGCGTTGAAGGGCTCGGGCTGGATGGGGCCGTCATAGTCGATCTGGACAAGCGAACCCAGGAAGTCCTTCACCGGAATGACGCCCGTGGCGGCAGGCAGCTCGCGGTGGTCATCCCGGTACTCGTCCAGCGACAGGCCGATGGGGGCATCGTTCAGGTCCACGGTCAGCACATCCGAGCCGCGCAGCGTCAACAGGTCCTTGTCCGTCTCTTCCGCGTTGAACCAGTGCCAGCTATCGAGCTGAATGCCAAGGTTGTTCGCACCGATAGCGACGATCAGCTCCTTCATCTCGCTCATGGTGTGTATGAAGGGATGTCGCTGGCTCCGCAAAAGAGTGTGCGGCGCAACATACTCCAAGCCAAGCTTCTGGCCGTGGTCGGCGAGAATCTGCGCGCACTGGCGCAAGCGGTCGGCGTGCTGGCGGAAGTTCTGAGGGTATGTGAGATCATTACTGCAAGGGAGAACCCAGGTGCTGACGCGCCACACGCCGGCTCGCTGCAGGATGCCAGCCATGGCCGGGAGGTTTTTCAGTCCGTCGTTAAATCTCGCCTCATCTTTGCGAAACTCCACCGGCAGACCCGCAGCGCCGAATCTGAGATTCTTCCCCCGCAGGTCGTCAAAGAGACGCTTAAGCCCATCATCGCCCAGCGAAGCGAAGTAGTTCGGATCAGGATCCAGGCCTTCGAAACCGTGCTTGACGGTGAGTTCGAGCGACTCCGGGAAACTGGCTTGGAAACCAAGGCGTCCGAGGCTCAGAATCTTATAGAACTTACGCCGTGGCATCTCAGCGGGTGCGGCAGCGCCAGCGAGTATGCCTGGGGTTGGCAGAGCTGCGACGCTTGCCGCGGCTCCGACGGAGAGGAGCTGGCGTCGAGTGAGCTCGTTGGTCATAGTCGGCTCCAGGCCGTGCAGTGTAGCACCTGTGGCGTCGGGTGGTCGTGGGGCACCGCGTCCGGCGCATGTCGTCGTCTTTCGTGGACTCAGCGTCGCCGCTGGAACAATTCCGACAGATAGCACCTGCCCGGCCTTGGTGGAACAGTTCTATTCTGACGACTGCCAAAAAGTTCCTCGTATGTCGTTCATTTCCAATGCGCTCTTTAATTTTGGCGAGGCACAACCCAGCAAAAACCCAGGCGCAGCGAATGGGCGCTCCAGCTGTTCTTTGTTTTCAGATCGGACGGAGTTTTCGGTAACCACAATCGAGAGCCAGCTGCCTGAAGGAAAATTATTGGGTTTCTACGCGCACATCGGCGAACTTTCGAAAGTCCTGATCGAAGGTGACCACCGGTGTGTCTTCGGCCGCAGCGGTCGCGGCAAGCAAGCAGTCCACGAAATGGACCTTCGTTTTTCGATAGCGTTCCAATGCGTCGAGGTGAATGGTCGCCGCCCCGATCTCAACACTAGGGCTGGAGATGAGCTTGCCGAGTGCCGAGGAGATATCTCCGCGTGGATGCTCATAGAAAGACTCCAGTACAAACACGCACTCGGCCAGGATAGCTGGCAACACCACAATCACCACGTCGCCGCGGTCGCAGGCATCGAACAGCTTTCCAGCCGCCTTGGCATGCTTTTCATGGTCCTGTACTAGATAGCGAACGATCAGATTGGTGTCAACGAGCCTTCGCTTGCTCACCGGATGTCCCCACGACCACGGGCAGCTTCAGCCGCAGCCTCGCGGATTTGTGCGAAGGACATCCCCTTGCCCTTTTTACTGGCGAGCACACCCTTCAATGACCGCGTACCGGGGTGCACGCGAATCGTGGCATGGTCCCCTTCAACCAAGTACTCAAGCTTGTCGCCCGGCTTGATTCGCAATGCCTTGCGAATCTTCCCTGGAATGGTTGTCTGTCCCTTGCTCGTTACCGTGGAATGCTGCATTGTGTCGTCCCTTACAGTCTGGAAATGCCTTACATCCAGATTGTCCCTTACTTTGCGTCACGTGGCAAGCGGCTTCTTTTTATTATTAGGCCTCAGTGCGACCTGTGGCTGGCGAATTCTTAATTGGCGCATGACTCCTCGGGATTCCCCGTCCTGCTACACACTGTCGGACCCTCTATCAGACACCGGTGGCTGCCTGATTTCTCAAAGATTCGCGCTCGCTGCGGTTTTTGGTCAACCTCGGCAAACCTTCCAAGAAATCAACCGGTGTTTCTCCATCGCAGCGTGCTTCGCGGCTCCGGTCGTTTCATTGCAACCTGGTGCGTCCCGAAAGGGAGACTCACTTTCACAGCGCGATTACCGGTAAAATCGGTTCCCCGTAACAATTCGCCAGAGACAGGTCGCGGGAGCCGACATTGTTATGAAATCAAGTGCCCCGGAGGAAAATCGACTTCTCCGATTACGGCGGAACAAAAAGAGAGAGGCGCTCGGTAACCTCACAAGCGCCTCCTTTACTACGTCAACGTAAATCGTACCTCACTGGATCACCTCCTTCTCGGCAGGAACGCCGATGTCGACAAGCATGTCGAGTGATCCGATTATAACGCGGGAATCGGGGAGATGTCAGAGGAAGCCTTTCCTTAACCTTTGGGTTTGGGCACGCGAAAGCCCGTTACCGATAAGCGCTAATCAGGCACTAGGTCCGGTTTGATGCTGGATTCTGGCATCCGCATCGGGAGAACTGCGCGTGCGCGCCCGTCAAGCCATCTAAAAATGTAACCCTAGCGATCCCCGTCGAGCCATTTGATATGTAACCGGAGAGCGCTTGTTGTTGTTGCGGCTGTGGGAAAGTGGGAATCCCGAAGGGATTTCCAAGCTCGCGAAGCGAGCGTCTTTTCCACAGCCTTTTCGCCGGCCGCTGCGCACCTGTTTGGCCTGGCTGGTTTCGATTTTCTCTTGCGCTTTCGGACTCAGCCGCCGGTTCGCTAAGCGGTAAATCCGTTCGAGTTTCCTGTCGATGACTAACTGAAACGGATCGAGAGATCTTCGCAGTTCTTTCAAAATGGTTAGTTGTGCCGTATCCCCCTGTTTCGATGCCACCACTCTCTCGAAGGGAGTCTTCGCACCATCATAGACGCGCCGCAGCTTCGATCCCACGCGAACCTTCTTCAGTAGCTTCACCGAGGGCAGGTACAGATTCAGCCATAGGCGCAGCTCTCGGCGGTACAGGTCGTTCATGGCCTCGACTGCGTTTTGCGTGTCATAGCGTTCCCAACCCAGTAACTTCCGTACATGCGTCCAATTCTTTTGCTCGATATGCGCGTTGTCGTCCTTCTTGTACGGACGTCCGCGCGTGAGTTGGATCTGCTGCCGTTCGCACCAAGCCTGCAGATGCCAGTTGATAAATTCCGATCCGTTGTCCGAGTCCAAGCCCAAGAGCTGGAAGGGCAGCATCCCTGCGATCTCATCCAGGGCCTGCTGGACTGCGGTTTGTCCCTTCCCCAGCAGCGCCCGCGTCTCCGTCCAGGTGGTTTGAATGTCGGTGATGTTCAGCGAATAGCCGAACTCTCCTGCACCCGAATTCCCGGAATGCGAGACCAAATCGACTTCCGTGAAGCCTGGTGACTTCACGTCCCAGCTGTCGGTCTTCACCGGGATGTGGTGCTTGAGCAGATAGCCCGGCTTGGTGCGTCCGTAAATCCGCCGCCTCTGTTGGTTCTTCTTGACCGCCAGTCGACGGTCCATCTGCCGCGGACTGATCGCGAGCAGTTGTTTCTCGATCTTCGGGTTTAACTTGAAACGCTTGCGGATCCAGGGCATCCAGGCCGGCAGCAGCGCTTTTAATCGCACCGACCAGGGATATCCGGCCGCCTCCCATACGCTGGTCAGCACGCTCAGCAGTTCATGCCCATAGCTCTGCCCGCGTTTTCGTACCGGCCGATCGCGTCGCTTCCCGGGTGCCGGGCCATTCAATATGCGTATGGCGTATTTTCGGTGGTAGCCCGTGGTCAAGCAAAATTCGTTCAGCATTTCCCGTTTCGCCTTACGATCTGCTTTGCCATACCGCCCATAAATAACTCGGAAATACTCCCATTTCCCCTTGCGCCCCAAATGAACCCTCCCCAAATCGGCTTTGTCTCGGGTTACATCTTAAATGGCGCGACGTTGTCCCCTCTGGTTACATTTTAGATGGCGCGATACGGGGCATGTACTTGAAGTGGGAGTTCTTGTAGCATTGCGCGCATGAAAAAAGTGAAATCCGGCAATCGCAGTTCTGTGGCGAAAGGCAGCGGCGCTCCGAAAAACGTTGATGAATACCTTGCTGGTGTCCCGGAACCCGCCCGCAGCACCTTGAACAAGATGCGCGCGGCGATTCGGTCCGCTGTGCCACCGGAGGCTACCGAGACCATCAGCTATGGGATGCCTGCGTTCAAGCACAAAGGAGTGCTGGTGTGGTTCGCCGCGTTTTCGAATCATTGCAGTTTGTTCCCCACCGCGTCCGTGATCGAGGCATTCAAGAACGAACTTAAGGGCCTCTCCACATCCAAAGGGACCATCCACTTCCCCACGGACAAGCCACTGCCGACTGCACTAGTTAAGAAACTGGTGAAGGCGCGGGTCGCGCAGAACGAAAGCAAGAAACGGCGCTGACCGAGTTGCCCTCGAGACTTGTTCATAACTTCGAAGACGGTTGACTGGCCTCCGTCGCCATCGAAATGGACTCAACGCGCACTCAGCGGTAACCCGGCTCAGCAGGCAGTTGGATGTGAACTGACTCCGGGAAGGCGCATTTTCTGTCGCCCGCTAGACACCAGTTTTCGCTAGCTATGCAATGTCAACCTGCCCTACACTGGTTTCAACTCCCCGAGGACTCCAAGAAATCTCGGTCAAAACATTCGGTCACAGAGGAACGATGGCCACAGCCGTAGCGCATCCAAGCAATCGCACGAAGCCCTCCATTGGCCTGCCAGGCCGCCGTTACGACCATCTATTTTTCTCGGCCATGGCCCTGCTTATCCTGGCAACCGTTTTCGTGGGCTTTGCGCGCACCTACTATCTCGCGGGAGTGTTCCACGCGCCGCTGCCAAGCCTGATCATTCACCTGCACGGGGCGGCATTTTCCTGCTGGATCCTCTTGCTCGTCACGCAAACCTCCCTGGTCTCCGCCGGCCGCGTGGACATCCATCGCCGCCTGGGCATTGCGGGCTTCCTCCTGGCGTGTCTCATGGTTATCCTCGGCGTTTTGGCGGCCACCGATTCGCTCGTGCGCCAAGGCGGCCCTCCAAGCCTGGATCCGAAATTGTTCTACGTCATTCCCATGACGGACATGCTGATTTTTGCGACGCTAGTTTTTTTTGCCTTCCGTGCCCGCTCCAACCCACCAGCGCACAAGCGTTTGATCCTCGTTGCCACGATTGCACTGCTGATTGCCGCCATCGCCCGTTGGCCCCTCGCCGCGGTGCAAAGAAATCCGATTAGGGCAGCGCTGCTCACCTACATCTTCCTGCTCATCTTGGCGGGCTATGACATTTGGTCCACGCGCAAGGTTCATCGCGCCACTCTCTGGGCGGGAGCTTTCCTTATCTTCGTGCAGCAGATAAGGATCCCCATCGGCAAGACAGCCGCATGGCAGGTCTTTGCCACTTGGGCCCAGTCCCTAGCCCGTTAACCCAGCCTATCTTCAGATAATCGAGAAATGACCGCCGCCGATTCGCTCGGAATAGATCGTGTGCCCTGTAGGCCATTGTTGCGAAGGACGTCTAACACACCTATCGGAAACAGGAGCATCGACCCTTCCTTCCGGCGCGAGTGTCCCAAACTGGACAGACGGACACCAGTGAATAAGCCAGAATCAGGAGGTGCCTCAATAGAGTGGTCCAGGCCTTTCGGAGTAGCTCATCGGCCGAATTCTCTAAGAAAAATTCAAGACTTAGGTCTAAAAATGTGTACGCGTCCCGCTTACACATTCTGTCTGCCGCCCGGTTTCGATTGCTCGCGTTTGCCTTCTGCTTCTTAGCCCAGGCCGGTTGCGTTGGACAAGTCGCCAGGACTCCACCGCCGCCCGGGCAGAGCGTCCGCTTTGGCCATGTCTTCATCCTCGTCGAGGAAAATGCCAATTACTCCGACATCATCGCTAATCCCTCGATGCCCTACTTGAACGGCCTCGCCAACCAGTACGGCCTCGCGGCAAACTACCTCGCCAACGCGCATCCCTCGATCCCAAACTATTTCGAGTTCACCAACGGACAGACTCTCACGCTCATCGACGCCCTTACGCCGCGCACCTTCCCCGTCGACGCAAACAACGTCGTCCGCGGTCTCCTCGCCGCGGGCAACACCTGGAAGTCTTACGCCGAAGATCTTCCAGCAGTCGGCTACACCGGCGACGACACCGGCTGTTACGCCGTCCACCACAATCCGCTCGTCTATTTCACCGACGTGCAAAACGATGCCAAGCAAGTGCAAAACCTCGTGCCCTTCAGTCAACTCGCCGCCGATCTGAACACGGCAAACCTCCCCGACTATTCCTTCATCGTCCCCAATCTTTGCAATGACGCGCACGATTGCCCGCTCAGCACCGCCGATACGTGGCTCAAGACCAATATCGACCCGCTTATTCACAGCCCGCAGTTTCAGATCGGCGGCCTGCTCATTATCGTCTTTGACGAAGCCAACACCCTCGACTTCACTTCCGGTGGCGGCCACGTAGCCGCCGTCATCGTCAGCCCGCTGGCCAAGCGTGGCTACAAGTCCATCGTTTTCTATCAACATCAAAGCGTTCTTCGCCTGACGCTCGAAGGGCTAGGCGTGACGCAGCTGCCCGGAGAGACCGCCACAGCACCAGCAATGTGGGAGTTTTTTAGTACGCTGTAGAACGGCGCCTCGGCTTGGTTTCAGTTAGTGCAAGGAGCCTGAAAGGCGCGATGGAGCACCTGTCACGCCAATGCTGCAAGATGGCAATAGTGAACTTTCCTGTGAGTGAGAGCGATATTCCCTTAGGAACACCGCCAATCCGGCCCAACTCGCGATTCACGCGCAGGTCGGAAATTGAGTCATGACTCAATGATCCGTGCGCTTGGTTTTTGCTGGAACTTTAAGAAACCACAGTCGCTGAGGTCGGTATCACGCCAGCCGGTGCCACGGGGAGCACGATCCAAAGCACGAGGTAAGCAAGCACGCCGGTCCCGGCAAAGAGTATGGCCAGCAGCCAGACGACGCGGACGATTGTGGGATCAAGGTCAAAATAGTCCGCCAACCCGGCGCACACGCCCGCAATCTTTTTGTCGGTGCTTGAACGCATTAGCTTCCGCTTGCCGCCCGTCTGCGGTGAGAGGCCTAGCGCGGGAGTTTCCGGCTGCTTGGCGCCACAGTTGTAGCAAAACCGCGAACCCACTGCGATGTCTTTTTGACAGTTTACGCAAGTCATTGGATCATCCCCATAGAGCGATTTTCCCCGGCGTCTCTACCCATAAGTACGCAAATGCACCTGAAAAAGTTTCTTACCCGGGGAAGTCTAAAGCTAATCGGCTCAATACTCCAGAAGCTGCTTCACGGCCGCCGCAATGTGGCTCGTCTGGGGGAGGATCACATCCTCGAGCTTCGGCTGGTAGGCGCAAAACGTATCTATGGCCGCAACGCGCCTGACCGGGGCGTCCAGCTCCTCGAAGAGTTCGTCCGCAATGCGCGCGGCGATTTCCGCACCGTACCCCCAGCTCAGCATGTCTTCGTAAGCCACGATGACCCGGTGCGTCTTCCGAACGGTCGTCGCAATGGCCTCCCAGTCGTAGGGCAAGAGCGAACGCAAGTCGATGATTTCAACGGAAACGCCTTCGCGCTCCAATTGCGCCGCCGCGACTTCCGCGCGATGCACCACCGCGCCGTAGGTGATGATGCTGAGGTCGCTGCCCTTTTTTACGATGCGGGCCTTGCCGAACGGAATCGTAAAATCGGGCCCGGGATGCTCCGAGCGGTTGTACGGCTGGCGGTAGAGATGCTTGTGCTCGAGGAACATCACCGGGTCGTCGCAGCGGATGGCTGTGCGCAAAAGCCCCGCGACGTCCAGCGCCGTGGAAGGCATCATCACACGCAAGCCCGGGCAGTGCGTGAATATCGATTCGCCGCTCTGGCTGTGATACACCCCGCCGCCGGTCAGGTAGCCGCCGATGGCCACGCGAATGACCACCGGCGCTTTGAACGCCCCATTCGAACGCCAGCGCATCACGCACAACTCATCGCGAATCTGCATCATGGCCGGCCAGATGTAGTCAAAGAACTGGATTTCCGCGACGGGCTTCAATCCGCGCGTGGCCATCCCCAAGGCGCGCCCGACGATGCTCGCTTCCGCGAGCGGGGTATTGAAAACGCGGTCGTTGCCGTATTTGCGCTGCAATCCCGCGGTGGCTTTGAAGACGCCGCCCTTCCCCTTCACGTGCCTGAGGTTGTCTTCGCGGCTGGCGTCGGCGACGTCCTCGCCGAAAACGGTGATGCGCTCGTCGCGCGCCATCTCGTCGGCCAGGGTCAGCGCAACCATTTCAACTATGGTTTTTGGCGCGCCGTGCAATTGCGGTTCCGCTTCGAACGCGGCGGAGGTTGGATCCACGTCCGGCGAATACACATTCATTCGAATCGAATCAATGGACGGCTCTTCGGCGGCCAGCGCCTGGTCGGCGGCCTCGCGGACTTCATTGTCGATTTCCGCTTCCAGGCTTTCGATTTGCTTCTGATCGAGGATGCCTTCCCGCACCAGAAAAAGGGCAAACTTTGAAATCGGATCGCGGCGCGCCTCTTCTTCGCGTTCCTCGGCCGACTTATAAAGTTTTTCGTCATCGGAAAGCGAATGCGAATAGGGGCGCGTGACGTGCGCATGGATCAGCGCGGGGCCGCGGCGCTCGCGGCAGTACTGCACCGCTTCCTTGCAGATGGAGTAGCTTTCGATCGGATCGGTGCCATCGCATTCCGCCACCTGCAGCCCAGGAAAATCCCGCACGAGTTTCGAGATGCTCCCGCCGGCCGTCTGAACTTCCACCGGCACGGAGATGGCGTAACCGTTGTCTTCCACCAGGTACAGCAGCGGAAGTCTCTTGGCGCAGGCCACGTTCAAGGACTCCCAGAACTCGCCCTCGCTCGTCGCCCCCTCTCCGCTCGAAACGTAAACGATTTCCTCGCGCTCGTGATTGACGTATTCGCCGAGCGGCGCTTTCTTCGCTTGGGCCAGCGCCTTGGGCCGTCCCTCGTAATAAAGCGTGGCTTCGGCGGCGCCCACGGCTTGCACGAATTGTGTACCCGTGCAAGAGGACTTGCTGACGATGTTCAACTTGGGCTGGCCCCAGTGCGAGGGCATCTGCCGGCCGCCGGAACTGGGGTCGTCCTTCGCTCCCACTGCCGCAAGAAGCATTTCCAGGGGGGTTACACCGAGCATGAGGCAAAGCGCGCGGTCGCGGTAATACGGATAAATCCAGTCGACCCCTGGGCGAAGGAAAAATCCCATCGCGGCGCAAACCGCTTCGTGCCCGGCGCTGGAAATCTGGAAGTAGATTTTGTTCTGGCGTTTCAGTTGAATCTCGCGGTCGTCAAGCCTCCGCGAGAGGAACATCGTGCGGTAAATGCGAATCAGAGTGTCGTGATCGAGGCCGTGAACCTTGGGGGCGTCAAGCTTTGCCAGTTTGACGCGCGTTTGTAACGCCATTCGTTCTGCCCTCGTGCTGGAGTCTGGAATGACAGCTCCGCCGAAGTCAATTATACCGAATTTCTCGTAGTGTCACTCCAAATTGGCGCTTCTGACCAAATCTTGTGTCCCGAATTTTGCAGCCAATTTGGACTCGAACTCCCATAATCCTTCCCTCGGTCAAATCACTCAAGAGCCTCGAATTTCTGGTCCGTTGATTCGAATTCCGGATCACTGTGATGGACGACTTTCGGCGAAGCGCTCTTGAAAGGTTCTTCCGACGGAATGCGCTCGAGCCAGCGCTGCTCGGAAAGCTTCTCGTGCGATGAAAAATAAAGCCTGACCAGCAAGGCTACTTTCCCGTTGACGGGTGACGCTGATTTCTCCGCAGCCGGCTTGCTTGCTTTGGCCGCCGTTTTTGCCTTGGGATTTGCTGCCGTCTTTGCCTGGGACTTGGCGGCAGGCGCAGGCTTCTCGACCGGCTCGGGCTTCGAACCAGCTTCCCCCGCGTCGCTCTCCGGACGGTCAAGTTTGTAAAGCAGCCTCTTGTCCAGGCGAAATGCCTGCTTCCAGCCGTCGAGCTTGTGGCGCGCCTGCTGCGCCTTTTCCTCGTCCGTGCCAAAATCCAACTTAATATAACTGTGAGCCATGATTCGAGTCTGCGACGCACCGCACTCTAAGTCAAGATGGCCCCGGCCGCAAAAGTTCGCATTGGCTTCCGCCGAATCGGGCGGACATACCGCGAATAACAGGAGTATCCGGCGTATCGTGAATTGACACGTCGGCAGTCATTTTTAGTAGGGCTTGCAAACTATGGCGCTTCACGCTATAGTACGTGACAATAGATACAGGTCCCCACACGGCATGCACACTGCGCGTCATAATCGTTCCCGTTCGATTTCCGCAAGCATCTGTTTGCTTGTGGTCGTTTTGCTCTACGCGCCGCTCGCGGGAGCCGCATGGTCGTCGTACCAATCGGCCTGCTGCACGTCCGGTCAATGCCCGATTCCCGCGCATCATCACCAGAAAACTCCCGCCGAACATGCGAATCACATGGATTGCGGGCATGACATGACCGGAATGATGGCCTGCACCATGTCTTGCTGTCATGATTCTGATCGCTCGCTGGTTAATTCGATTGCCTTCGTGCTGCCTCCATCCGTAGCCGTCGCCGCGTCGGCCGCGATCGAGTCGCCGATCGAATTGGCGAAGCCCTTGGATTTTCCGTGTTCCATCGAACCTCTTTCTCCTCCCCCTCGTTTCGTTTCCGCGGCCGCCTGACGCGCCGCCGTCTCCCCTAACATTCGCTGATCAACTCGAGCTGCGACTTGAATGCCGCACGACGATCCTCTTCAGGAGAAGAAGATTCCATGAAACGCACTTTCCTATTCGCAGTTTTCTTGTTTATTGCTCTTCCAGTCTTCGCCACGGTCTTCGGCACCGTACGCGGCATCGTTCACGATCCGCAGCACAGGCCTGTACAAGACATCACCGTCACGCTGAAGGCCAAGACTTCCAGCTACGTTCAAACTGCACAAACAGATGCAAACGGCGAATTTCACTTCGACGCGGTTCCACTTGGCGAATATCGCGTTACAGCCTCCGCCGCTTCCTTCGCCAGCGAGGAACAATCGATCGCTGTGCTCTCCGGCACGGCTCCCATTTTGCATTTTGAGCTGAAGCTTGGCTCCCAAACTGAGTCGATCACCGTCTCGGCTGACTCGGGACCGGCGCAGCTTGAATCGATCACGCCCACCACGCTCGTCAACCGGCTGGAAATCAGCGATACACCCGGCGCCTCGCGAACCAACAGCATGGCGCTGATCACCGACTACGTCCCCGGTTCCTACGTCGTCCACGACCAGTTGCACGTTCGCGGCGGCCATCAAGTGACCTGGCTGATTGACGGTGTCGCCATTCCCAACACCAACATCGCCAGCAACCTCGGCCCCCAGGTCGACCCAAAAGACATCGACACCCTGGAGGCGCAACGCGGAAGCTACTCAGCCGACTACGGTGACCGCACTTACGGCATTTTCAACGTCGCCCCGCGCACAGGTTTTGAGCGCGACAACGAAGCCGAACTCGTCCTCAGCGCCGGCAACTTCTATCAAACCGACGACCAGCTGAACTTCGGCGGCCACACCAATCGCGTTGCCTATTACGCCAGCGTGAACGGAAACCGTACCAATCTCGGATTGCAGACTCCCACCTCTGCGGTCATCCACGATGCTGCCAACGGCTTCGGCGGCTTCACTTCGTTGATTTACAACGCGGATTCGCAAGACCAGTTCCGCCTGGTTGCGCAGTTGCGCCGGGATTTCTATCAGGTTCCCTTCGATCCGAATGACCCCGGCACGCAAGGCCAGTTCCTCCGCGACGCCAACCGCGAGAACGACTCCTTTGTTACTTTTTCCTGGGTCCGCACCTTCAGTCCAGGGCTTATGCTCACAATTTCGCCTTTCTACCACTACAACAGCGCAAATTATCAAAGTGCCCTCGAGGACTTCCCCAGTTCCGCCACCGAAGACCGCAGCTCGAAGTACGAAGGTGGTCAGGCCACGCTTTCATGGATCAAGAGCCGCAGCAACCTTCGCGTTGGCCTGTATGGCTTTTCTCAACAGGACGGCCAACTCTTTGGTTTGATCTGCCGCGACCCCTCGCAATGCCAGCACGTGGACCCACCCGAGAGACACAGCCCAGATGGAGGGCTCGCAGCCGTCTACGCCGAAGAACAGTTCAAGGCGACATCCTGGCTCAGCTTGGATGCCGGTCTCCGCCAAACGCACTTCTCTGGCGACGTGGTCGAGAATGCCACCAGCCCGCGCGCCGGCGCTTCCCTTCGGATTCCCAAGCTTCACTGGGTTTTCCGCGCCTTCTACGGACATTTCTACCAGGCGCCGCCTTTGCTGACCGTTTCCGGTCCGCTCCTCGAAGCCGCAAGCAATCAGAATCTGAGCTTCATTCCGCTCCACGGAGAACGCGATGAAGAGCACCAGTTTGGCGTCACTATTCCATTTCGCGGATGGACGCTCGACGCCAGTAATTTTCTCACTCGCGTCGAGAATTTCTTCGACCACAATAATTTCAACAACTCCGACCTTTTTTTCCCCGTAACCATTCAGGGCGCGCGGATCAACGGCTGGGAACTTACGCTCCGCTCTCCCCGCATCCGCCATCGCGCCCAGGTGTACTTGACGTATTCGAACCAGCTCGCCCTCGCCTTTGGCAACATCAACGGCGGCCTCACCGACTTTTCCTTCGGCGACGGGTTCGCCCTCCTCGACCACGACCAGCGCCACACCTTGCACCTAGGCGCGCGCTACGACTTCCCATTCCATTCCTACGCTTCGACCGACGTCTACTACGCCTCCGGCTTCACCAATGGCGACCCCATGGTCCCCGGCGATCATCTCCAACCGCACACCACATTTGACCTCTCACTCGGAAAGAGTTTCGGTGAGAAGTTCTCTGTAAACGTTCAAGCGCTGAACGTCGCCAATCGCCGCGTCCTGCTCGACAACAGCTTTACCTTCGGCGGAACTCACTACCTGAACCCGCGCGAACTCTACGTCCAGGTTCGCTACCGTTTCCATTTGTAACGGCGGCGCGAGATTCGTGGGGCAGTAGTGGACGAGTGCGATGCCGTCGCCATCGATGCTGTAAAGGGTGACCATCTCCTCCATGCCAACGGGGGAGAGCGCTTCCATGACAGCGGTGCCGGAGGCGAGAGCTTTGAAACTGGTTTTCACGGCCATGCCGTGGCCGTCCTTGCCTTCCCAGTCGCCCGCGGCCGTAGCCGCCGCTTGTGGAGCTGCCTCCAGCAAGTTCCGTTGAATTGGCCTTCCAGCAATGCGGGAAAATGTTAAACTGAGGCGACTTCTGAATGGCGATGGAGTTCGCCATAACCGCCCGGTGATGTTCACTGGGACTGATGACTCCTGGCAGCCGAGCGGCGCCAGGAGTTTTTTGTTTGGCAAACCGCGGGCCATTTGCGCGGTAACCGTGGCGAGCGACGGATTGGAGCGACATTGCGTCTTGCGCTGATCGCGATTTTTGGCGCTGCCGGCACGCTGGCGCGTTACGGACTTCAGGGTGTCGTGCAAATCCGCACCGCGAGCACCTTTCCCTTAGGCACCCTGCTCGTTAACTTGACCGGCTGCTTCCTCCTGGGCTTGATCGGCCAATTCACGCTCAATCGCATGGTAATCTCCCCGGATTGGCGCGTGGCCATCGCCGTCGGCTTCTTCGGCGGTTACACAACCTTCTCCAGCTTCGGTTGGGAAACCGCCAAAATGCTCGAAGCCGGCGAGTGGGCCTGGGCCACCGCCTATGTGGGGGCAAGCGTAGTCGCAGGCCTGCTTCTGAGTGTCGCCGGAATTCGCCTCGCTAATCGTTTTTAGGTCGGACCATCGGCCATGCCGTCATTTCGAGCGCAGCGATGGAAGATTCCGACCCTGTCGGAAGAAATCTCTCTTGGATTCTGACGAGGAAATCAATGACCCACGAAAAATTCGAAGGCGAGCGCACCCTGATGCGCATCCACATCGGCGAATCGGACAAATGGCACGGCAAACCCCTCCACGAAGCCATCGTGGAGATGCTGCGCAAAGACGGCTTCTCCGGTGCAACCGTGCTGCGAGGCGTCGGCGGCTACGGCGGCTCAAGCATCTATCACACCGACAAGCTGCTGCGCTTGTCGCAAGACCTCCCCATCATCCTCGAGGTCATCGAATCTATGGAGCGCATCGAAAAAATCCTCCCCCGCCTCGACGAAATGGTCGAAGGCGGCCTCATCACCCTCGAAAAAGTCCGCGTCATCCTCTACCGCGCGGCCAAGAAATAGAGCCAACTGGGGTGCGGCACCGCGCTGCCGCTTTTGCGCTTGCTCCGCCATCTCGATTTGGAATTTCAGATTAAATCACGATCCAGCGAGCTCCGAACTTTTAACTTTGAACCTTCAACTGTAAACTGCTTCCCCATGCCTGACACGACAGACTCCTGGCTCAACCGCACTGTCCTCGGCGTCGGCCTCACCAGCCTCTTCAGCGACTGGAGCCACGAGACCGCCACCGCCGTGCTCCCCGCATTCCTGGCCGCCATCGGCGCGGGCCCCGTCTGGCTCGGCGCCATCGAAGGCATCGCCGACGGGCTCTCCAGCTTCACAAAGCTTGCCGCAGGCCACTACACCGATCGCTTGAAGCGCAGAAAGCCACTCGCCGTCTTTGGCTACGCCTTCACTGCCCTGGCGACGGCGTCGTTCGCTTTCGCCACGCACGCCTATCATGTGCTCTTCGGCCGGGTCGCCGCCTGGCTGGGCCGCGGAGTCCGCTCGCCCGCGAAGAAGGCCCTGCTCGCGGCCGACGTGCCGCCGAACACTTACGGCCGCGCTTTCGGTTTCGAACGCTTGATGGACACGGTAGGCGCCATCGCGGGCCCGCTCACCGCGCTTTGGCTGCTCGAAGCCACCGGGCATTCTTACCGCAAAGTTTTTCTTTGGACGCTTCTGCCCGGCCTCGTCGCGGTCGCGTCTTTCTGGCTGCTCGTCCGCGAACGGCCCATCGCTGCCCGCCCGCAACGATCCTTCCTCCTTGGTTTGAAGGCGCTACCGCTTCCCTTCCGCCGGTTGCTCGTTGGCGTAGGCGTCTTCGGCGCGGGCGATTTCTCGCACACCCTGCTGATTCTCTACGCCACGCGAATGCTGGCCCCCGGCCATGGCATAGCCCGCGCCGCAAGCCTCGCCGTCGGCCTCTACACCCTGCACAACGTTTTCTATGCCGGCTCTGCGTATCTCAGCGGCTGGCTGAGCGACCACGTCCCCAGCCGTAAAGCCGTGCTCGCAGCAGGCTACACCCTCGCCGGAGTCACCGCCCACCTTCTCTGCATTGGAACGCATTCCCTGTGGCTGCTTGGCGTGATTTTTGTCCTCGCAGGCCTTTACGTCGGCACCGAAGAAGCGCTCGAAGATTCTCTCTCCGCCGAGCTGGTCCCCAAAGAACAGCACGGCATGGCCTTCGGCACCCTCGCCGCCGTCAACGCCTTCGGCGACTTCCTCTCCAGCCTCATGGTCGGTTTCCTCTGGTCCGCCTTCAACGTCCAGACCGCCTTCGCCGCCTCGGCGCTCCTTTTCATCATCGGTGCTATATTGATTCTGCGGCTTCGCTAAGAGTCTGGTTAAAATCTTCGCCATGCCCGACGAGTCCACAGCCACTCCCCGCGACTTTCTCGCCGTCGAGCGAACCTTTCTCGCCTGGATTCGCATCGGCCTCGCTCTCATGGGCCTCGGCTTCGTCCTCGCCCGCTTTGGAATTTTCTTGCGGGAGTTCAACCTCAATCAGCCCAATCAACCGTCCCAGTCGTTCGGCCTCTCCCTCTGGTTCGGTACCGCGCTGATTTTTCTTGGCGTGTTCGTCTGTCTGCTCTCGCTTGTCCGTTACCGGCGACTGCTGCAAAAGGTTCAGCAGCCTGAAGCTTTGCTCGCGCGTCCCTCGGCGCTGGCCATTACGGTCGCTCTGGTCCTCGCCATCCTTGGCGTGGCGATGGCCATCTATCTGATTTCCGTTAGACCTATCGGGCCGGATGATGCATCAAAATCCCGGGAGATTTCCATGGCACCAATTCCAGAGAACGGCATTCTTCGTACTGCCAGCAATTATTCCGTCGAGGAAACCGTCGCCCGCTTGAAATCCATCCTGGAAGCCAAAGGGGTGAAGCTCTTTACCATTGTCGACCACAGCGGCGAAGCCGCCAGCGCCGGCCTGAAAATGCCAAACACCAAGCTGCTCATCTTCGGCAATCCCAAAGCAGGCACGCCGCTGATGCTCGCTTCACCCAGCGCCGCCCTCGACCTCCCGCTCAAAATCCTCATCGCCGAAGACTCCGGTGGCAAAGTCTGGATCTCCTACAACGCTCCCGCCTATCTCCTGGCACGTCACCGTCTCCCTCCCAACCTGCTCCCCAATATCGCCGTCATTGAAACGCTCGCCGCCAAAGCCGCCGAATAGATTTCGCCTTGCTTCTTCTGTAGAGGCCGCCCGCCGCAGTCGTGTGGCCTCTTCTCCCCCTCAGACAAACGGGTTTTCGACAACACAACCAAAGTATTGCTGGCCAGCATTCAAGTCTTCCGACCAGATTCTCTGACAGCCGCCGCGTTCGGCGGCGGCAAGGATCATTCCGTCGTAAAAGTGCACTCCGTATTGAGCGCGCGCCTGCACCGCACGGAGAACCACATGGCCATCAATCGGGACCAGTTTGATGGGCCCGAGCGCGTCCAGAAGCGCCATCAAGTTTTCCGGGGTTGCCGGAGGCGATAGCTTGTGGAGGAGTGTGGCCGTGAATTCACCGAGCACTTGGCTGGAGACTGCGATCTCCCCTGCCACTGCTCTCCGAACCAGTCCCTGCGCAATCTGTTGTTTCCGCGGCTCGCTGCGGTCGTACGCGTAAACCAGAATATTAGTATCCAGAAACTCAAGCGCGCTCATGGAGATCTTCGCGCTTCCAGCTCTTCTTTCCGACTCTATATTGGAACTGTTCGAAGGTGCGCTCCAAGGCTTCCCGTTCTCGCCGCGTTCGGCCTGCTGCCGCCTCTTGCCTGGCGACTTCGTTCAAATACTCACGAACGAGGCCGGTCAAGGTCGTGTCGCGGTCCACGGCGATCTTCCGGACCCGTCTCACCAAGTCTTCTGGCAAAGAAAGCGTGATATTCATGTACCCATATTACGTGAAACCCTTATTCCGTGCAATTCGCTTTGTTGCACTCCCGCAAATCCGATCCTTCGCTTCTTCTTTGTGTTTTCAGTGTCTCTCGTCTTAAGACTCACAATTTCCATATTGCGCGCTGAAACGCCGCGTGCTAACGTCAGCGAATAAAAGGCGAATTAAAGAAAGGCGAGTTTCATGCCCGAATCGCTAGCAGTTCGCAGGGCTGGCATGTCCACTGCAGTTACCCGCGTTCACGAAGTGCTGGAGTCCTTCGCCGCCCGCGACCACAACGGCGAAATCCTCACGGCGGTGCGCCATTTTCCCGCCCGCGAGGCCCAGTGGGCGGACTTCCCTGCCTGGGTACACGCGGACCTCGCGTCCGCTTACGCCGCCAAAGGCATTCGCCGCCTGTACACCCATCAAGCCGCCGCGGCGGAAGCCGTCCACGCCGGAAAAAACGTTGTCATCGTCACGCCCACTGCTTCCGGAAAAACCCTCTGCTACAACCTGCCCGTCTTGAACGCCGTCCTCGAAAACTCCGACACCCGCGCGCTGTACCTCTTCCCCACCAAAGCCCTCGCGCAAGACCAACTCGCGGAACTCCACGACCTCAACCAGCGCCTCGAAGATCGATTCGGCGTTTTCACCTACGACGGCGACACGCCCGCCGACGCCCGCAAGGCCATCCGAGAAAAAAGCCACATCGTTCTGACTAACCCGGACATGCTGCACACCGGGATCCTGCCGCACCATACTCGATGGACGCGCCTCTTCGAAAACCTCCGCTACATCGTGATCGACGAACTGCACACCTACCGCGGCGTCTTCGGCAGCCACTTGTGCAACGTGTTGCGCCGCCTCCGCCGCATCGCTCGCTTCTACGGCCGCGATCCCCAATTCATCTGTTGCTCCGCAACCATCGCTAATCCCGGCGACCTCGCTTCACGCCTTCTTGAATCCGAAGTCGAAGTCCTGAATGCCAACGGCGCGCCCGCCGCGGAGAAAACTTTCGTTTTCTACAATCCGCCCGTTGTGAATCGCGCCTTGGGCATCCGCCGCAGCTACATCAATGAATCTTCGCGTGTGGCGCAGGAATTCCTGAAACACGATCTGCAAACGATAGTCTTCGCCAACTCGCGCCTGAACACGGAAATTCTTCTCACCTATTTGCAGCAGGCGAATCCCCGGTTGCCGGGAAAACCGGAAACCATTCGCGGCTACCGCGGCGGTTACTTGCCAAACGAACGCCGCGAAATCGAACGCGGCCTCCGCGATGGAAAAGTCCGCGGAGTGGTTTCGACCAGTGCGCTCGAGCTCGGCATTGATGTCGGCTCCCTCGATACCGTCGTCATGGCCGGCTATCCCGGCACCATCGCCGCCACCTGGCAGCGGGCCGGGCGCGCCGGCCGCCGCAGCGGAAGCTCTTGTGCCGTGCTGGTGGCATCTTCCTCGCCGCTCGATCAATTCATCGTGCGCCATCCCGACTATTTCTTCGGCAACACGCCGGAGCACGCCTTCATCCAGCCCGACAATCTCGAAATCCTCGTCAATCATCTGAAATGCGCCGCATTCGAATTACCCATCGCTCCAAGCGACAAATTCGGCGATGTCGACTTACCCGATCTTTGCGCGCGGCTCGCCGAGGCCGGTTTTCTGCATCTCGCCGGAGAAAACTACCACTGGACGCAGGAGGCCTATCCCGCCGATACCGTCAGCCTGCGTTCCGTCACCAGCGACAATTTCGTGATCATCGAGGTCACCGGCGCGCCCAGCGTCATCGGCGAAATCGATTTCCCCAGCGCGCTTGTGTTCGTCCACGAAAAAGCCATCTACATTCACGGCGGGCAGCAACACCACGTCGAACATCTTGACTTCAAGGAGCGCAAGGCTTACGTGAAGCGCGTCGACGTGGACTACTACACCGATGCCATCCGCTACTCCCAAGTCCGCGTCTTAGAAATCGCCGCTACCTCACACCACGCCGACGCAAACTCCCTTGTAGGGGCGCAACACGCTGCGCCTTCTTCGTCCTCTACTTCCTTAACCTCCTTTACTTCCTCTGCTTCCTCTTTCTCCCACGGCGATGTCCTCGTCCGCTCCCAAGTCGTCGGCTTCAAGAAAATCAAATTCTTCACCAACGAAAATATCGGCGACGGCAAACTCGAGCTCCCCGAAAACGAAATGCACACCACCTCTTACTGGATCACGCTCGAACGCCCGCTGCTTGAATCGCTCCCCTTCACCGTGAGCGAGCGCCAAAGCGGGATGTTTGGCCTTCTCCACGCCCTCGAATCCGTCGCCACCCTTCTCCTCATGTGCGACCGCCGCGACCTCGGCACCGCCATCGGCGAGCGCCCTCCTGCTGCCGAATCCGCTTCCGCCGTTGTAGGGGCGCAGCATGCTGCGCCCCTTCCCGGCACGATTGAAACTTTCACTCCGTCCCGCGTGGAAAACGCCATCTCCCCCAACGCCAAGGAATTCTTCGAACCAAATCTTTATCTCTTCGATGCCTACCCCGGCGGCATCGGCTTCTCCGAACCCCTCTTTCGAACGCACAGTCTCCTCGTGCAAAAAACCCGCGAACTCATTTCCGCCTGTGAGTGCGAACAGGGCTGCCCATCCTGCGTGGGCCCCGCCGGCGATCTCGCCCCGCGCGCAAAAGAAGCCGCCCTCGCCATCCTCGACAGGCTGTGTGCCTAAATGGCCGCCACCGCAGACAAGTTTTCGCGCCTCGCCGCGCTGAAGCCCACGCGCCCAATCCCCGCGCGCCCCGCCGCCATTCGAACGCCCGACGAAGCAGACTCGCTTGGACGGCTCCTCGGCGCCGGCGTTGCCAGGAATCATTTTGGCGAACACCTGTCTATTCGAAACTGGTTCTCCACTCCGGAATTTACCGACCCCTCATCCACAACACTCGAATTGCTTTCCCGCACGCGCGACGAATCGCTCTCCCGCAAAACCCGCGCCGCGCTCGAAGACCCGGAAAAATGGCTTTTCCTCGATACGGAAACTACCGGCCTCGCGGGCGGCACCGGCACGTACGCGTTTCTGATTGGCCTCGCGTGGTGGGATGCGGGTGGATTGCAGGTCGAGCAATTCTTTATGCGCGACTTCGCCGAGGAACACTCCCTGCTGCACGAATTATCTCATCGTATCGTCGAACGGCCGGTGCTTGTCACCTTCAATGGCAAATCGTTCGATTGGCCGCTGCTCGAAAATCGCTTCACGATGACGCGCTCCATCGCGGTGCCGAAGCTCGCGGCGCACCTTGATTTGCTGCATCCCGCGCGCGCGTTGTGGAAGCTGCGGCTCGGTTCGGTGCGGCTCGTGGAACTCGAATGCCACGTCATCGATGCGCCGCGGCTCGGCTGGCATCGCGAGAACGATGTGGCGTCGGCGCTTATCCCGCAGTGTTACTTTGATTATTTGCGCGGCGGGCCCGCCGAGCCGCTCGCCGGCGTCGTTCGCCACAATCAGATGGATTTGCGCGGACTGGCGGCGCTATTCGGAAAAATCAACTCCCTCCTTGCAGACGACGATTGCCATTCCGAAAACATCGACAGCCTGGATCTATTGGGGCTCTCGAAGTTTCTGCAACGGCGCGGAAACGCCGATCGGGCCCATTCCGCGTGCGCCCGGGCTCTGGCGATGGGTCTGCCGGCGGAATTCCGCCCGAAAGCGCGCCGCGACCTTGCGCTGATGGCCAAGCGCCGCGGCGAACACGCGCGCGCCGCCGAGATCTGCCTGCAAATCGTTTCCGATCTGCACGACGGCATTCACGCTTGCGAACAGCTGGCCATTTACTACGAACGTCACGCTAAAGACCTGGCCAAAGCGGCTGAATTTGCACAATTGGCCATCGCCAAACTTCTGCGCGCGCGCGCCAATTCGCGCGATCCGCTCCTTACGGCGCGGTTTGCGCGGCTGGAGAAAAAGTTTCTGCAGCGGATCGCGCGGCTGGAGAAAAAATCACGGCCGTCCTCTTCGGCGCGGCCCCCGGACGCTCGGCCGGTTGCGGCGCCAAAGGCCAGTTCAGGGCTTTGGTGAAGCCATCGAAGATATTGCGTGTCGCGCCTTCCATGGTCACGCACTCATCTCCCAAACAATCCAGGAACACGCCGCCCTCCGGAGTATCAAAAGAAAAGAAGCTCTGGCGGCGAAGCAAATTCGACCGCTCGGAGTATTTCTTCTCTAGCGCTTCGGAATATTGCCCGAAGAAGCGCGCCGCGTGTTCTTCGCTGTCCAGGTGCAGGCGGCTAACCAGAATGAGTTTCTTCGTTCGTTTCTGCTCGAAGACGATGTAGTGGTCGCCATCCCAGGCTGCCGCCAGAGTCTTGGCGCGGTCGTTGTCGAGGAATTGCTTCAAAACTTCCTTCCAGCCGAATTCACCCATGATGTTTTCGTCGAGCTTTGACCAGTTGTCGCCGAGCAATTTCTCGAGAGGCGGAAGAGTGACACTCGAGGGCGTCTTGCCGGACTGGTAGAGCGCCGGGTGGAGGATCTGCTGCGTGGAAACCGGCGGCTTCTCGAACAAGCCCGGGAGAGCGGCCCAGCCAGTATTTTCCATGACTGCAGCCGAGAAGGTGAGTCCGCCGAGATAGGGGAAGATCAGCGCGTCCTTGAGGAACGGTGGAGCTTTTTGCAGCGTGGGAGTGCTGCCCAGATCGCCGATCAACATGCCAGGATCGAATTCCGGCACATCCTTCAGGGAGCGTCCCGTCCCAAGCATCAGATAGTCGACCATCGCGGCCATGGCGCTGCCCTCGAGCACGGCGTCGCGCGCCAGCTCGGCATCTTCGTTGGGACGGGCTGCTTTTAACCACGTCTCGATCTGGAAATGCTGGTCCTCGAGAGCATGGGTCAGTTCATGGGCCATGACCATGCGCTGGTCGGCAAGCGGGCTCCAGTCCGCGATGTAAAATTCGCGGGTCGTCGGATCGTAGAGCCCTTCGATTTGTTCCGTGAGCACATTGATCATGAACGAATCGAGGTCGAATCCCTTGGGAAGGAGTCCAAAGGCTTCGGCGCTGCGCTGGTCGGCGTAGCGTTCCGCGGCATTCTTGTCTTCGTTCATCTGCTTGATGACGTAGGCGCGGATTTCTTCGCGCGAACGCAGGGATTTTTTCAGCGGCGTGAGCAATTTCAGGCCGGTGATTTGGCTCAACTGGCCGAGGACTTCATCGGCGGCAGCAATAAACTCGGCGTCCGTGCCGGGCTTGGAATCCGTGGAAGACGGAGCGGCGGCAGCTTCCTGCGCGTGGACAACTGCACCACCAAGGAAGAGGACGAGGCTCAAGATTAGAGCTCGCAGCCCGAAATAGGCGCGTTTCAAGTGAGAGGTCATATCATTTTCAGAATAACAGAATCGCGATGTGGCCGTCTGAACAGCAGAGGAACTGGCGAGCGACGAGCGGCGAGGACAGCCAGGAATGGCTGTCCCACATGATCGCGGGGATTGAGGGAAGAGAGTTGACAGTGGAAAGTTCAAACTTTCTGCCGAAACCGTAGAAGCGATGGGCCGCTCGGAGGTGTCTTGGGGGATCGAGCGCCGCCACCCGCCCGTTGTCAACAGTTGTTTGGCAGGCTCGCCAGGTTCCGACTGTGCGCATACCGTTCAGAATGGAACAGTTTTGAGGCTGGTTTTGCCGTACTGTATCAAAATGAAGAAGAGCGACCTGACAGCAAAAGAATGCTTCTCTGTGCCCTGTCCTACGTGCGGTGTTGCCTGGGGAGCCCTGTTTGCTGCATTCGGGCGGCCTGCGCACAGAACCACACCTAGACTGGAAGCTTTCCGCGGCCGAAGCGATCGAGGCGAATAGGAATTCCCGTGGTCCTGGGCAACCATAAGCCCCCTTCCGCCCAACGATCCGACATATGCAGTTGTAAGCTTTGTTACCAAGAGTAATCTGGAAGTATTCCGCATTCCGATAGAAGCAACTGCCTTCCAGCATCTTTTGGAATTAGCCGCTGACCACGATTTCATTGCGACCATGATGGGTACCGACCGATCCACGATGAGCTTGGCGGCGGTGCTGCAAGAAAAGGGAATTATAGATTACCTGCGAGGTGCAGTGAAGGTTGTGAACCGCAGGAACTCCAGAACTCCTCATCAAGGGCACCCAAATTCTTCTTGGCGCATTAAGGGGCGGCCGCCCGCCTCATTTCAATTTTTCTTTCGGGTGAGGTAGAAGAGCATGGGGATGTCCTTGTCATCCTGGCGCCAGATCCAAGTTTCCGTGATGTGTTCGGCGTTGTCGAAGCGGATGACGAGATGATGCTGGTGACCTGTGGAGGGTGATTTGAGGTTGCCGGCACCCTGGTAATCGAAGCTGAGCTCCTTGATGTCGTCGGAATCGGGCACCACGCGCATGCGCGGCTGGTTGTTCGTGGGGCAGTAGTGCACGAGAGCGATGCCGTCGCCATCGATGCTGTAAAGGGTGACCATCTCCTCCATGCCAGCGGGGGAGAGCGTTTCCATGACGGCGGTGCCGGAGGCGAGAGCTTTGAAACTGGTTTTCACGGCCATGCCGTGGCCGTCCTTGCCTACCCAATCACCGGCGAGCGATTGCAGCTTCTTAAAAGCGGCGGCGGAATGCGTGCCGGCCGATACAGGGGCGGCAATGGATGCGGCCAGCAACAGAAGCAGCGAGAGTTTGCGTCGTGTCACGGATGCCTCCTGGAAGAGAACGGCGCAGGACGTGGCCCCACAGAGGCAGGCGCGCCGCGATCTAAGGGCTTTGACGCCGGAAGTGCGGGAATGGAAGCGGGTGTGTAAAGACGGATTCATGGCGCCAAGACCCGCCGGCGCGTTGACCCAGCGCCATGGGTCTTTCTACTTCAAGGCTGGCAATATGCGAAAGGGTTTGTTCCTGCTCCAACGATAGTCTGAAAAGTCCTTGTCCAGAGTCAAGATCTCGGCAGTTTCAAATTCATCCGCTAAACGAATCAGGCAGGCATCAGCGAGATCGATCTTGTGGTCCCGATACTTTCGCAGGACCTGCTTTAGGCCAACTGCTTCCCGTGAGAGCTGAAAAGGGACTTGGAAAATTCCTGCGGCCACGTTTTCGATCACGGCTTCTGCCGCACCAACTAGATTCCGCAGCAAGTAGCAACTCTCGGCGATCACCGCTTCGCAGGTGATCAGTGGGGCCTCCAGTTCCCGGACCGCCTCGGCACATGCCTGGTGAAATCTTTCGCTCCGGTCCAGAAGCGCGACGATCACGCCGGTATCGAGCAGTACCGGCTTCACCGCCCGAAGCCGCGCAGGTGTTTCTTGTTCGAGCCCAGATCCGGTGCGCCGGAGGAAAACTTCCCCAGACCAATGACCCCACGCTTCTTCCTTCTTAGATGACTTGCTTCCAGAACGCGCAGGCCTTCTCTCACGACCTGCGAGGGAGACCATCCCAGTTCGCGGACCAGCACTGCCAGCCTCTTTTGCGACCGGTAATCCAGTCTTGCTTGAATTGCGAAGCGCATGGCTCATTGTACTACAAACTAGCAGTTGTATGACACAGTTGTGTCTTGCGAAGCGGGTGACAGTGCCAAGCAATACTGGTGAGCCAAGATGGAGCGGCCAACCTCAGAAGGCGGGGCCTACAAGAGAAAAGAACACAAGCAGGAATGGTTGGGCCACAAGAGTGTAGTATTTGCTGCAGAGTATTGCACGGGGGAGAGGAGATATGATGAGTCGATGGATGAATTCAGGGCGAACTTCCATTTGGGGCGCGGCAGTGTCGGGGGTCTTGCTGCTGGGCGCGAATTTTGCGGCGGCGCAAACACCTTCGCCAGCGTTGCTCGTACTGGAGAAAAGCGACAATTCGCTGGCCATTGTTGATCCTGCGAACTTGCAGATTGTAGCGCGCGTTCCCGCCGGGCCGGATCCCCATGAAATTGTGGCATCCGCGGATGGCAAGCTGGCCTACATTTCGAACTACGGCGGTTCCGACGGCGCTCTGAGCACCATCTCCGTAATCGATCTCGCAACCCGAAAGGCGCTGTCGCCGATCAATCTCGGGACGCTGCGCTCCGCACATGGTTTGGCCTTCGCCGGCGGCAAGCTCTACTTCACCGCAGAGACGAACAAAGTCGTCGGCCGCTACGATCCTGCGACGCAAAGCGTTGATTGGGTTCTCGGCACTGGACAGGACAGAACGCACATGGTGGCGGTCTCCGAAAGTCTCGACCGGATCGTTACTTCCAATGTCAGTTCCGGCACGATCAGCGTCATCGAGCAGGTTTCCCCGCCAACTGGCGGCTTCGGTCCCCCGCCGGGTAGCAATGGTCCACCGGCTTCCGCGCCTCCTGCTGGCGGTCCTCCCCCAAGGATGGGCACGCCGCCCAGCGGCCCTCGGAAAACATGGCGCGTAACCAACGTCGCAGCCGGCCACGGAGTGGAAGGCTTTGACGTGTCGCCCGACGGCAACGAGATTTGGGCGGCAAACGCGCAGGACGCCACGGTGACCATCATCGATACCGCCAGCAAACGCGTGACGCAGACTCTTCCCATCTCTCTGAGAGGCGCCAACCGGCTGAAGTTCACGCCGGACGGCAGACGCGTGTTGATCGCCGGTGGGGGCGGCGGTGCGGCGGGCAACAGTCTCGTTGTGATGGACGCAGCTACGCGGAAAGAGGTTAAGCAGCTCAATCTCGGAGGCGGCGCAGCGGGTATTGTGATCGTCCCCGATGGTTCCCGCGCGTATGTAGCCGTCAGCGGAAAGGACAAGGTTACCGTCGTGGATTTGAAGAGCTTGGAAGTCACCGGCTATGTGTCCACGGGGAAGCAACCTGATGGTCTGGCATGGGTGCAACGAAACTAAGTACTCCTCCGCGTGAAGTGCGGCGGCGAGTCCGCCACAAGCGCCGGCGTGTCGCCCTCGCCTATCTGGCTGCTTTGCGCGGGGATTTCCAGAGTCTGTTGCGGATGGCGAAAGTGATTGCCGCGCTTTCTCCCGAGGTGGCTGCGGTACATCAGTTCGAAAGGCTTCGTCTCACGGCCAAGTTTGCCTGGCAATACGAGATAATTCGATGGAAGCTATTGGCGGGCTTTGTCAAGTTGCCGCAACTGGACGGCTTGAGTGACCTGGTCAGTGGACTAAGGGGTCACGCAAAAATATCTTCGCACAATTGAGACGAACTATCCCAGTCGACTTGTATCCGTTTGAATGACAGATCACTGAAAAGCCCCAATTGGTGAGCGATTCGAACAGTGTTTGCTATCCGCA
>Ga0193733_1000132_pt1 | contig 27143 bp, 22 predicted proteins | sample U1s2metaG_FD_145076 | JGI IMG/M metagenome (GOLD analysis project Ga0193733, IMG submission 145076) | Soil microbial communities from a riparian zone of the East river system, Colorado, United States - U1s2 | ecosystem: Environmental > Terrestrial > Soil > Riparian zone | place: USA: East River...
GAGGCGGGCAGACGGCCTCCCCGCGGTAGACAGCGCGCACAGCGGCAACGAGTTCAGAAGCAGAAGCATCTTTCAACAAATAGCCCATCACGCCGGAACGGACGGCAGCCATGAATAGTTCTTCGTCAGGTTCCATGCCGATCAGGAGGGCCTTATAGGCAGCTTTACCTCCAGTTTCGCGAACAATCTTTACCCCAGGGCAGGTGGTTTGAAACGAGTCGATGAGGAGCACGTCAAATGGACTCTCCAGTACCTGATAAGAGGTTGCATCGGCTGGCTCGTCGTAACCGACGACGACAAGATCGGAGCGCTTGCGGAGCAGTCGAATAAGCGCTTCGCGTAGCAGACGATTCTTCATCATCAAAAATACGCGGATAGACAACGATGGGACGATTTCGCTCACGGGATCCATTGTTCGCTCGGCTGCTGGGTGTTCCGACCGAGAGAGACGGCCCGGTCACGAATAAACGAATGACCAAGTCATGGTCGGTGAGGCAACAAACTAAGCTTGAAGCCTAGCTATGTCAAGCGAAATTTATTGAATTGCCATAGCTAGTTTTTGGACGTGTTGCCGGCTCTACTCACCTAAGTGTGGTCATTTCGCATGGGCTTCTCCGCATTTCAGTAGTGGCGGATTGCCCAGTCAATTTTGCGTAGTCGGCGTAGCGCCGCAGGCCCGAGCGTACTGTGAGCCTTGGCCGACAGTTGACGACGACGACAACCAGGTACATTTGATTAGGTCATTGTTGGTACCGATCACATTCTGTTTGGTACATGACCCAAGGCGTACTGATCACTTTAAATAGGCATTTTTTGAATCTTCCCCTAACTAGCTGAAAAAAGGGACACTTACCGACTTGGTGGACCGACACTAACCTCGCGCGGAGTAAGCAATGGAAAAAGCTATCCGGGTCCTCGTAGCAAATCGTCCTCGGCTCATGCGGGAGCTCATACTCACAACGTTCGCGGACCAACCTGACATCGAAATTGTCGGGGAAGTCGGCGAAGAGTCGGAGATTTCCGAGAGCATCAAGAGAACCCTGCCTAATTTTGTGGTCATCGCACTCGACCACCCTGGCAGACGACCAGCCATTTGTGACGAGTTGCTCCGTGAGCACCCGGAGGTGCGAGTCATCGCGGTCGCGCCGGAAAAGAACTTCGTCGTTTACTACTGGGCTTCACTCAATATTCATTCGAACGATATTGAGGCGTCTGAGGAAGGGATTTTGACCGCGATGCGAAGCAGGATGGTCGCGAACGGAGCAGATTGAAGAGTGATTGCCCGGCTCAGGGGTGAAATTATGTTTGAACACAATAAAATGAAGAAACTCGTCGGCCTGCTGGCCTTGGCTCTTTTGTTTTGCGTGCAGAGCTACCCACAGCGGCCATCCCAGGGGAGTGCGGCGCAAGCTGCCGGAACGGAAACTCCTTCGCGTGTACCTTTGCACTCACCGGATATCATCTCTGACAATCTTGACCGCGTAGCCGCCTCAGCCGACCAGATTCTCGAAGTCTTGAATAAAGAAGCAGGACTGATGGTCGAGCTGAAGCGCCTTCTTGCGCAGGACGCAGGAGTGAGCGGGCAGATCCTGGAAGAGTCCGATCTGACGGATGTAGCGGTAGCTGAACGGCTGCGGTCGGAGCTGCGCGCCCGCGTGCTCGCAACGCGCCTCCTGCAAAGGTACGGCTACCTCGTGCCGCGGTTGAATCCCGATTCCGACCTCGATGCAGAACAAAAACTCGTGCGCCAGGAGCGGGCTCAGGTTCTCGCGCGTGCCGCCGAGCGCCGCGATAGCTTAGGTGAAACCGCAACTGCGGGCCGTAACGGCGGATGTGATCCGCGGAGCGTTCCGGAGTGTGCGCTGCCTTCCTCTATCGGGGAGGATCGTGAGAATTTGCGGCCGAGCACGACTCCACCAGCGCGCCTGCCTCGTTCACAGGCACCGCTTCAGCGGGCGGAAGAAGTTTCGCCCAATCAGACGCGTCCGGATGGCACAACCCTATCGGATGACCAAGGCTCGGGATATCAGGGCAGAGCGGGGTCGCCTGAAACCATGCTCACTTCGACTCGCGTCGAGATGAACCCACCTCGGAACTACACACCACGTATGCCTGCATACGGGGACGGGGACACTCTCTCGGTTCCGCTGGCCACGCAGCCAGAGTATCAATCACTCTCGTCGCCGCAGTCGAACCAATGGTCGACGGACACAGGGATGCCAAGGTCAGACGGGAGCTTCGAACGGTACCCGCGTGAGCGCACTTCTTCTATCGCAGGCGCTGCTGTAGTGGAGCCGGTGAGGATGGTGCGTCGACCGAATCCGTACGCGGATGTGCCTTCCTTATATGACCTCTACGTGCAGGCAAGCACGACCAATCGGCCCCTTGAAAGATTTGGCCTCGATGTTTTCCGCAAAGGCGCGGCAAATCCGGATTATATCCCCATGGATCTTCCCGTCGGGCCGAGCTATGTAGTCGGACCAGGCGACAGTCTTTCGATCGACCTTTGGGGAGGGGTTTCACAACGTTTGCCTCGCACGGTGGATCGCGAAGGGCGCGTGGCTCTGCCGGAAGTGGGGCCAGTCCTGGTCTCCGGGCGAACACTTGGAGAGGCTCAGGAAATCGTGCAGCGCGCTCTCAGAACGCAATTCCGTGACGTCTCTGCAGACGTTTCACTGCTTCGACTGCGCTCCGTGCGCGTCTATGTGGTGGGTGATGTTACTGCACCTGGTGGGTATGACGTGAGTTCGCTTTCCACCCCGTTGAACGCGCTGTTTGCGGCTGGCGGAGTGACACCGCAGGGTTCCTTGCGGCGGCTTCAACACTATCGCGGAAAGCAGTTGATCGAAGAGGTGGACGCTTACGATCTGCTGCTCCACGGCATTCGCGGGGATCTGCAGCGACTTGAGAACGGCGACTCCCTGATGATTCCGCCGCTTGGCCCAGTGGTGACTGTGGAAGGGATGGTGCGCCGCCCAGCCGTCTACGAGCTGCGCAATGAGAAAACGCTTCTAGATGTACTTGATCTTTCCGGAGGAATTCTCCCCGCGGCGGCCCTGCGGCACATCGAAGTCCAACGCTTGGTAGCTCATGAAAAACGCACGATGCTGAGCGTGCAAATCAGCGACACCAGCGATTCCGAAGCGGTTCGCGCGCAAATGAGCGGCTTTGAAGTGCAAGATGGCGACGAGATACACATTTTTCCGATTGCGCCCTACAACTCCGCGTCGATTTACCTCCAAGGACATGTGTTGCGGCCGGGTCGGTACTCCTACAAGCCAGAGATGAAGCTTACGGACCTCGTGACTTCGTATGCAGATCTTCTTCCCGAACCTTCAGTTCTTTATGCCGAGATCATTAGGCTGCATGCACCCGATTACCATCCGGTCGTCGAGACTTTTGATTTGGCGACTGCTCTCGAACATCCCGATAAGGCACCAAAGCTTGAACCTCTCGATACGGTGCGCATCTTCGGGCGATTCGACTTTGAACCTGATCCCGAAGTGCTCATCACCGGCGAAGTCCGCGCGCCGGGACGTTATCGCACCTCAGGCCAGCAGCATTTGCGCGATGCGATTTTTCAGGCCGGAGGCGTGACGCCAGATGCATGGCTGGACTCGGCACAGCTCTTCCGTCGCCAGCCGGATGGGGCCACGCGAGTCTTTAGCATTAACTTGAACGATGCACTCGCGGGCGATCCTTTGAACAACGTTTTGGTCCAGCCGCGCGACCGGATCCTAGTGCATCGCCACCCCGAACAAGTTTCGCCGGCTAGTGTGTACGTAAGAGGTGATGTAGCTCGGCCGGGACGTTATCCACTGGCAGCCAACATGCGCGTATCCGATTTGGTCCAGTCAGCAGGTGGATTGTTGCGAAGTGCGAATCCCGATGCGGGGAACCTTACGCATTATGCGTTCTCTAACAATTCGTCGGGAGAGCGTACGCCGTCGGGGCACCAGGACCTAAGTCTGGCTGCGGCGCTCGCAGGAAAAGAAGACCAGAATTTAACGCTCCACGCTGGCGATGTGTTGACCGTGCCCCAACAGGCTGGCTGGAACGATATCGGTGCGACGGTCACCCTGCGCGGTGAGGTCCGCAAACCAGGCGTTTATGGCATCCGGGCAGGCGAACACGTGAGTTCGCTACTGAGTCGGGCTGGTGGGCTACTGCCTACCGCATATCCGCGCGCAGCGGTGTTCGAGCGGAACGAGGTGCGTGAACTTCAGCAGAGGAGTCGCCAGGAGCTGATTCAAAGGCTCGAGCAGGAGTCCACAACGGTGAAGACTTCGGCAACCACAACCGGAACCGAGGAAGCCGCATTGCAACAGGCTGCCATCCAGCAGCGCCAGCGCGTGCTGGACGCGCTACGGAAAGCGCCTGTATCTGGGCGGCTAGTGATCCATCTTCGCCCCGACCGCAAAGACTTTGGAGGTTCGCCCGACGACATCGAGCTTCGCGCCGGTGACTCGCTAACGGTTCCCAAGCAGCCTGGGGCAGTGCTGGTCATCGGGCAGGTCTACAACTCCAATGCCCTCACCTATACACCCGGAAGAAATGCGGGCTGGTATCTATCCCGCGCGGGAGGCCCTACAGAACTTGCGAACAAGGGAGGAATCTTCATTATCCGTTCCGACGGCTCCGTCACAGGTGGAAAGGAGGGCGGCTTCTGGTCAGGAAGTGTGCTCTCCTCATCCTTGGGTCCGGGCGACACGATCGTGGTGCCGGAGAGGCCGGTTCTTGGAAGCAGCAAGTTGAAAAATGTTCTGTCGGTTGCACAAATCGCGTCATCTGCTGCATTGGTTGCGGCCGTAGCCATTCCGTGAGGACGGATGAACTCGAGGCCCCTGATGGCGATTCTCGGAACAACGCTACTATTCGGCGTGGGAAAGGTTAGCGTGTCGCGCGCACAGGAACAAGGGACGCGGCCAGCGGCATCGAAACCGGTTTCGGAGAAGGACGGACCTTCTTCAAAGACCGATGTGTCTGCGGAAGCGAACGCTGTCAGGAAAACGTCTCAGGAAACGCAAACAGGATTGGTGGGAAGGTTCATCGGTGATCAGCGAGAAATTTGGACGAGTCCTGCGAGACTTCGGTTTTCCGATACGGATTGGCTCGTTCCGCTCAGTGGTATCACGGCCGGGCTTTTCGTGACCGACCGCGATTTCAGCAAGCACTTGTCACAAAATCCCACGACGATTAGTCATTACAAAACACTATCAAACGCTGGTGTGGCAGCACTTGTTGGTGGGGCAGGCGGTATGTGGGTGATGGGTCACGTGAGCCACAATGAGCACTGGAGCGAGACCGGTTTCCTCGCTGGCGAAGCGGCGTTGAACAGTCTGGTAGCGGTCGAGTCATTCAAGTACACGCTGAGGCGCGAACGACCGTATCAGGGCGATGGCAGCGGGCCATTTTTTCAGAGTGGCGGCACTTCGTTTCCGTCTGAGCATGCCGCAGCAGCATGGTCCGTGGCTGGGGTAATCGCCCACGAGTATCCCGGCCCTTTCACCAAGATCATGGCGTATGGCTTGGCTTCTTTGGTAAGTGTCTCGCGCGTGAAAGGGCATCAGCATTTCCCCTCAGACGTGGTTGTCGGCAGCGTGATCGGTAACCTCGTCGCACAAGACATTTATAGCAGGCACCACGATTTTGAGCTGGGCGGCGGAGAATGGAGATCGATCAGTCAACTCTTTCGTGGCGATGGAAACTCGTCCCCTGCAAATCAGGGTTCGCCCTATGTTCCCCTCGATAGCTGGATCTATCCGGCCCTCGACCGCTTGATAGGGATGGGTGTGATTGATAGCGGGTTTACTGGGGTTCGGCCATGGACACGCAGCGAATGCGCACGAATTCTGACTGAAGCTGCAGACAAACTTGACAAAGGACCTGCGGAAGCACAAAGGATTTATCAACTTCTTGAGACGGAATTTAAGGAAGATCTAGAAGGCGCAGGCGCAGCGTCGCCATTTGGTGCACGACTCGAGTCTGTATACACTCGTTTTACAGAGATTTCCGGTGAGCCGCTTACGAACGGTTACTATTTCGGTCAGACTTTCATTAATGATTTTGGCCGGCCGTATGAACGACGGTTCAATTCTGTCACCGGGTTTTCCGCGTGGACCACTGCAGGCCGTTGGGTCGGGTATGTTCGGGGCGAGTACCAGCAAAGCCCTTCCGCACCCGCGCTCCCAGAGGCGGCGCGATTAGCAACGTCCGAAGCCTTTCCATTCCTGGCCCCACCTCCAGCCACGCCCACACCATCGATTCATCAGTTTCAGCTTCTTGACGCTTACGTCGGGTTGAATCTCAATAATTGGCAAGTCACTTTTGGCCAGCAGAGTCTGTGGTGGGGACCCGGCAACGGCGGTCCGATGCTATTTAGCAACAATGCTCCGCCGATAAAGATGTTCCGTGTCAACCGCGTCACACCGTTGGAACTGCCCCGCTTTCTCCACTGGCTGGGGCCGATGTGGACGGAATTCTTCTTCGGCCAATTGGCGGGACATGAATTTCTATTTAATCCTTCTGGGCTCGTCGGGCAGTACGGTCAATCACTCGATCCGCAGCCTTTTATTCACGGACAGATGATCAGTTTTAAGCCGACGCCTAATTTTGAGTTCGCTTTTTTCCGCACTACGATCTACGGCGGACCCGGTTATCCACTCACGATCCACCATCTAATCAGCAGCCTTTTCACGACCGGCAACGAATTGGCTGGCGGTCCCTCGAAGCCCGGAGACCGCCGCTCGGGATTGAGCTTTAGCTATCGCTTACCCGGCCTACGCAATTGGCTAACGCTTTATGGCGACGGCTTCACTGATGACGAGTTTTCCCCCATCGCTTATATTGATGTCTCCTCGTGGCATGCCGGCCTCTATCTGTCACACTTCCCCGGCGTCTCGCGCCTGGATCTTCGACTCGAAGGCGCTTACACCGATGTGCCCGGAGGAATAATCGCTAACACCAAGCAGCCAGGGTCTTTTTATTCAAATTCGACCTGGCGTAACGGTTACACAAACAAAGGAGACTTGATTGGTAGTTGGGTTGGGCGGGGCGGACAAGGTGCGCAAGCTTGGTCGAACTATTGGTTTAGCCCACGCAACCGTTTGCAGTTCTATTTCCGCCACCAAAAGGTTAGCCAGGAGTTCATTCCTGGTGGTGGCTCGCTCACAGACGCGGGCATTCGGACCGATTATTCGTTGCGTTCGAATCTCAGTCTCTGTGTTTCCATACAACACGAGCGTTGGCTGTTCCCCGCGATTCAGCCGAACGCAGCCCGCAATGTGACGGCCTCGGTCGGAATTTCATTCGAACCACAAAAGATCCTTGGACCTTCCAAAACCGATACAGCGTCTGCACCGGCCGTACAAGGAGGGCGCCCGTGAATTCCGGAGGCAGCGCTCCCGTTCGGCAGCCTGTGCCAGTGTTGCCGGAACACGACTTCCCGGCGCCCAGGCCGGAAGAAATGCCACAAAGTAGCGGAAACTCGGTTGTACACCTGCAGCTTCTTTGGCAACATCGCCGGCTGTTGGCCCAAGTCGTCCTTTTTGGGTTCCTGGGCAGTGCGCTGCTCGCATTTTTGATCCCAGCGCGGTACGAATCCACAACTAGGCTCATGCCTCCCGATAACAATCAGGCAGGGGGACTGGCCATGGCAGCGGCGGCGATCTCCGGAGGTGCCGGAGGTCTGGGTGGCATCGCCAGCGACGTGCTCGGCCTCAAAAGTACAAGCGATATCTTTGTCGGCATCCTCTCGAGCCGCACAGTTCAGGACAAACTGATTCAAGAATTCGCCCTGAAAAAGCTTTACTGGGATCGCCGCATGGAAGATGCGCGCAAGGATCTGGCGAAACATACCGACATTTCCGTGGACCGCAAGAGCCAGATCATTATGTTGACTGTCACCGACCATGACCCGAAACGCGCCGCCTCTATGGGCGAAGCATATGTCGCCGAACTTAACCGGCTTGTCGCGGAATTGAGCACGTCATCTGCAAGGCGGGAGCGCATCTTCCTAGAAGAGCGGCTAAAAGCCGTGACTCGAGATTTGGAGGCGGCGGAGAAAGCCTTCAGTCAGTTCTCGAGCAAGAACACTGCAATTGACATCAAGGAACAGGGCAAGGCCATGGTAGAAGCGGCTGCCACGTTGCAGGGACAATACATCGCGGCTCAATCAGAACTTGAAGGGCTCAAGCAGATCTACACCGACAACAATGTGCGCGTCCGCTCAGTGAGCGCGCGCATTGCGGAGCTGAAACGCCAGCTCGAAAAACTCGCCGGAAAAGGCGAACAAGCTTCAGAGCCATCCGATCAGCAAACGGACTTCCTCTATCCATCGATACGCAAACTACCACTGCTTGGCGTCACCTATGCGGACCTCTACCGCCAAACAAGAGTCCAAGAAGCGGTCTACGAGTCCCTGACCAAGGAATACGAACTCGCTAAGGTGCAGGAGGTTAAGGAGATTCCCACCGTGAAGGTGCTTGACTCCCCGAATATTCCGGAGAAGAAGTCGTTTCCTCCGCGGCTAGTGATCGCTTTCCTGGGAATGACGTTGGCTTTTGCATCCGCTTCGACTTGGGTATTTGCAAAGCGGGCGTGGAACGAAACGGATTGGAACGATCCGCGGAAGGTGCTGGCGCAGGAAGTCTTCACGACGGTGAAATCGCGCCTTCCGAAGTTCTCGAGGAATGGCATGGGGACCCATAGTAGCAGTGAGAGTTTGTCGAGTGGCATTCAGCGGCCCTCAAATGAAGATGACCGCACGGAGTTGAAGTAGACTCATTTTTTGTCGTACGTTGTTAATTCTAAATGGGTTAGGTCACACACGCCCCTGTAAGTGACGGGGCGAAGCTGTCCAAGTGACGGTTGCGAGGGGCAAACAGTATGGCGACCCCGGGTATCGACACATCGAATTACTATAACTATCCGACTATGGGCCCCAGCTTTTTCGAGCCGCTCTGGTACGCGGTTTACACCAGTGCAAATCACGAGAAGCGGGTCACACAGCAATTGAGCCAACGTTCTATCGAGCACCTCCTGCCGCTCTACGATTCAATACGGCGCTGGAAAGACCGCCGCGTCCACCTTCAGATGCCCCTGTTTCCGGGCTATGTCTTTGTGCGCTTCGCGCTCCGTGACCGTTTGCAAGTGCTGCAAATCCCCAGCGTCGTCCGCCTGGTCAGCTTCGGGGGTCACCCCGCTCCGTTACAGGAAGAAGACATTCGTGCCATACAGAACTGTTTGAGCCACTGCAATCGCGTCGAACCATATCCTTACCTGCAAGTCGGGCGTCGTGCCAGAGTCAAGAGCGGGCCCTTGGAAGGGCTGGAGGGTATCATCCTCCGCCGGAAGAACAAGACGCGTTTCATCCTTTCGTTCGAGCTGATCATGCGGTCGGTGGCAGTTGAGATTGAGGAGACTGAGCTTGCGCCGGCCGTCTGAGGCCCTGCTGTGCCAGGCCGAAGATTCTGGGCCTCTCGGGATGCTTTCCTAAATTTTGAACAAGCGCCAAAGCAGTGACCGCTCTACAGACCATCATGGAGAACGCCCCTCAATTGAACACTGAGGAGAAATTGAGCGTGCCGTCTGCCGTCGCTAATGGAAACGGGCGGGCGAACGGCGGGCTGCGATCAATATTCGCTACTATGCCGGCTGGCTCCAGGCTGACGCAGGTCGGCTATAGCGTGGTGGACCAGGCACTAGCCGTGGGAGGCGGATTTCTGGTCAACGTGGTTCTGGCGCGCACGCAGAGCAAAGAAGAATACGGGATGTTCGCGCTCTCCTATTCGGTTTACCTGTTCCTTACAAGCTTACACAATGCTGCCATTCTAGAGCCGTACACAGTCTACGGGTCCGGGAGATACCGCGAACGTTTCTCCGAGTACCTGCGGCTGATGGCGCGCAGCAATCTCGTGCTAGGTTTCCTGCTGACGGGGATTCTCCTGCTGATCTGCTTGGCGCTTTCGTGGGCCGCTCCACAGTTGATGTCGCGTGCGCTGTTTGGTCTTGCATTGACGGTAAGTGTCCTATTGTCAGGCATATTCTTGCGCCGCGCTTTTTACGTGCAACGACAACCGGCGCTTGCCGCAGGGAGTTCGCTGGTGTTCTTTCTTACCGTCGCGTGCAGTCTGTGGCTGACGACCAAGGCGCACCGGCTCGATAGCTTCACCGTCTTCCTGATTCTGGCCCTGGGCTGGATCGCGGCAGGCGCGGCATTTGGAAGAAAACTCCCGTTCGGGAAGCCCGCACCGCCCTTCGTCGCACTGGAACCTCAGTACTGGCGGGAACATTGGAAGTACTCCAAATGGGTTCTCGCAACCGCCTTCTTGTTTCAGTTGACAACTCAGGGGTATTACTGGCTTGTTGCAGGATTTCTCTCCACAAAAGACGTGGCCGAGCTTAGGGTCATATATCTTCTGGTCTCGCCGATAGAACAGGCTCTCATAGCGGTATCTTATCTAATGGTTCCTGCACTGGCGGCGCATTACGCAGCGAACCGCATGGGGAGTTTGCTTTCCTTGTGGAAGCGATTCACATTGGTCGCCGTGGGCGTAACCGGCTTGTTCGCCGTCGCCGTGTGGACGGTAGGGAAGCCGGTGATGCATCTTCTGTATGAGGGAAAGTACGACGGCTTGGCTGCTTATCTTTTTGTCTTGGCGTTCTTGCCGATGGTCTTGTGGATAGGAAACGCGATGAATCACGGTCTCAATGCGGTCGAGAAACCACGGTTCGTTTTCTGGGCATATTTGACTAGCGCCGCTGCGACGTTTGTGGGGGGGATCCCTCTTGTGATGCACTTCGGCTTGTGGGGTGCCGTCTATGGAATGGTGGTTTCTGGAGTGGCGTTTACGATGGCTGTCGCGGTTGGATTCTTTTTCAACGTTTACGTGAAAGCTTGCCGAATCGTTGCGCCGACCTTGCATTTGGGCCCTCCGCCCGGGCCGCTCGCGGAGAATAAACCATGAGGCTCTTCATGGTGGGGCATTCATTCCTGTCCGCCTACAACCAGGCCAAATATGCCGCGATGAAGCAACTCAATCCGGAGCTGCGTCTGCGCCTGGTGGTGCCGAGCCGCATGCGGTTACGGTTTGGGTTTTTGACGCACGAGGTGCATCCTGGGCTGCGCCCAGAAGAGGTCGTGCCGCTCATGGCTCGGTTCACGGGCTGGCAAGAGCACATGACTTACCTTCACAATCCGGTGCGCTTCGCCGCGGTGCTGCGCGATTTTCAACCGGATGTGATCCATATCGAGGAAGAGCCGCACGCACTGATCACGGTGGAAACTATTGCACTGCAAAGAATATTCGCTCGCAATGCAGTGGTGACAGTGCACGAGTGTGACAATATTCTCCGGCCGCGGCGCTTTCCGCTGGGGGCGATCAAGCACGCATTGCGTGCCTATTCGCTGCGGCGGATTACGGCGGCGCTTTGCGCCAACCAACGATCGACGGAGCTTTTGCGGGCGGAAGGATATTTCCGAGGTTTCATTGAGATTCTTCCTCAGTATGGCTTTGACGCAACTGAGCTTCACCCGGGCAATGAGCCGAAACTGCGCGACGAGCTGGGCTTGCAGGAAGGAGTAGTGGTCGGCCACGTCGGCAGGCTGGGGGAAGAAAAGGGCCTGCGGTCGCTGATTGAAGCACTCGGCCGGCTTCAGGCATTTCCCTGGAAGCTGCTGCTGTTGGGTGCTGGACCTCTCGATCGGGAAATTCGCGAAAGTTGGATGCCCAAATTTCCGGGTCGGATCGTTCTTGTACCGGCAGTGCCATTGAACCAAGTGGCGCCGTATTTCCGCTGCGCGGATATTTTTGTGCTGGCCTCCTATTCCATGCCGAACTGGCAGGAACAATTCGGGGCCTCGCTGGCGCAGGCGATGCTGACGGGCATTCCCTCGATTGGGTCTACAAGTGGCGCTATCCCAGAGGTCCTTGGCCCCGGGGGCATAATCTTCAAGGAAAAGCAGACGGATGACTTGGCGCGTGCGCTTGAGGAATTGCTCGCTTCTCCGGCCCGCCGGCAGGAGCTCGGTGCCTTGGGACGGGAGTTTGCGCTGCGGAACTACTCTAAAGAGGTCGTTGCCGCCCGTTACTTGGCCGCCTTCGAACGCGCGCGGACCGTGCGAAGCAGTGCTTCCACGGACGCTTCCATAACGATCAAACGGACAGAAGCGGAGCGGGATCCAAGCGTCTAGCTTGTAAAACTGACGCCAAGAAACTAGGAAGATCTCGCGACAATGCTCAATCGTATTGTACTCACGTTGGTTTTCACGCTGTCGTTCTTGGAGTTTATGGCCCACGACCTGACTCTGACCCTCCAGCTCGTGCCCTTGATCCTTTTTGCTGTGCTTGTTTTCTTCAAGGTGCTCTGGTCGGAATCGGTTCTCAAGGCAGTGGGATCTCTGTTCGACCTTGACGGGCTGTTGTTCGTGTTTTTTCTCTCCGCATTCATCGTGGCGCCCTCGCTGGCGTCGGACTATGAAAAGTCCCCCACATTCTCGCTGTTTCTTTGCCTGTGCCTGGTTCTGGCGCGGCTGTACATGGCCGTTGTGCCGATTCCAGAAGTTCTCGAGGCGTTTTTCTGGTCGGGACTGCTGTCGATCGGAATCTTCGTACCTTTGTCTTTTGCGGGCTTCATGCAGTCCATGGCGACGTTTGAGCGATTTTCGCCTTTTAGTTTTCACCCCAATCTACTGGGCTTTCTGCTCGTGGGGTACCTTTGCGCGATGGTTTGGAAGTTCATGACGGGCGGCTGGCGCCTGAAGATTCTCACGGGGCTGGTTGGTTCGGTTTATCTCATCGTGATCTTTTTTGCCTCTTCGCGGTCAGCGATCGTAGCGATTGCCGCAGGGTGCGTTTTCATTGTGGTTATGGAGTTCTTGCGCGCAACAATTCAACAACGCAAAAGATTCATGCAAATGAGCCTTCTTGTAACATCAGCGTTGCTACTGGTAATTGTTGTGTTTGTCCAGAATTCCGAGCGGGCTGCCAATGCCTTCAACTTTTTCGATCAAGTCTTGCAGCTCACCAACGACTATCGCGGAGTCGGCACAGGTTTCTCCGGCCGACTGGACCGGTGGCAACAAGTTATGCACAGATTCTCTGACGGCACATTTCTGGTAGGAAAGGGGATTAGATACACAGATCTTTCGGAATCCCAAGCGATTGATAATAGCTATTTGGTGATTCTCTACGAGGTCGGAGTGGTTCCCCTCATTTTGATCATGTGGAGATATCTCAGCATTCTGCGAAGATTTCTCAGGGCTTACTTGCGAACCGACGACCAGGTTGAGCGACGCTTCTATCTAGCTGGCGGATTGTTGCTGGTAGTGCTTCTGGTGTCCAACTTCGCGGAAAGATATCTCTTTGGAGTGGGCAATCCTTATTCATTGATCGCGTTCTTGTTGTTTGCATCCCCGACAAACCAAGTGGATCGCTGCTTTAACGCTTCGATGAGCGATTTAACATTGCAAAGGCCTCGTGCGAACTGCCCAGCGGCAAGTTCTCACCTGTCTTCTTGACAGACAGTCATCTATCACGACTCAGCTCCATGCGCAACATTCCCGCAGAGATGATAGACGCACCCGCGCTTTCGAGCGAAAGTGCACTTGGAAGACTAGCTCGCTTTCCTCTGAGGTTGGTGCCGCCTGCCATGGTCGTGCCCGTGCTGACCGGAAAACTTCGTGGCAGGCGGTGGATCGCAGGCTCCGCGATACATCGGTGCTGGCTTGGACTTTATGAGCGCGAGAAGCAGGAGCTAATCTCGCAGGAAGTTAGCCGCAACACTGTTTTCTATGACGTAGGCGCTAATGTCGGGTTTTATTCCCTCCTGGCTTCGGCACTAGTCGGTCTGGGAAGGGTATTCGCTTTCGAGCCGGCCCCCAGGAATCTTGGCTATCTCAGGAAGCATCTCGAACTCAATTCTGCTACGAACGTGGAAGTACTCGAGCTTGCCGTGAGTGACAAGAACGGTGTCACGCGATTCCATGTCGAGCCGTCCGGTCTCATGGGTCATCTCTCGAGTGACGGTGCCATAAGGGTTCCAACTGCGACTTTGGATTCCCTCGTAGTCGAGGGTAGGATTCTTCCACCTGACTACATCAAAATGGACATCGAAGGTGCCGAGTTGCTGGCTCTTCACGGCGCCACCGAGACTGTCCAGCGATACCGACCAGTGATTTTCTTGGCCACACACAGCCCTGAAGTCCACGTCGAATGTTCCCGATTGCTCGAATCGTGGGGATACGAGTGCACGGTTCTAAATGGCCAAAGCTCCGAAATTGTCGCAAGGTCCAAGTTCCAACAATAAAACACAAGCATGGATCACCGACTCTGCTTAGGGGCGGTAATCAGCGTGACCCAATTACCATTGTTCTAGCTGCTGAAGAGGAGATGACTCTCGTGAACGTGTTGACCAAGCTTGAGGCTGTTGGTGATCTGTCCCGAATGGCGCTGAGAATGGCAACGTCCCCGCGTGATGTGCTTGCGACTTATCGTACTTCCTTATGGAGAGGGTCTGTACCGACTGTCGATCACAGGTCCCTTATGAAAGATGTGGCATACCCTTTGGTGGTGTTTCCAGCTGATGATAAGTACGGCGACATGACGTGGCAGGAAGTCGTAATTGTTTGCTTGCTGGTCAGGCAGTTTCAGCCCAAACGTATCTTTGAGATTGGCACCTTTATGGGCAAGACGACCTACCATCTGGCTGCAAATTCGGGTGATGACGCTCGTATATTCACACTCGATCTGCCAGAGACGGAATTCTCGCAGGCCATTGCAGAGATCCCATACGACCAAGAACTATTGCGCGAGGGCAAGCGTCAAGAGGTGGGGTACTATTACAAGAGGTCGCCCTTCCGCGACAAGGTAACTCAGCTCTTTGCAAACTCCGCGACGTTTGATGAGAGTCCTTACGCAGAATCCATGGACATGGTGTTTGTCGACGCCGACCACTCGTACGCCAGTGTCCTGAGCGACACTAAAAAGGCGTTCAGAATGATCCCCAAGGGAGCTTCCGGCAAGGTGATTCTGTGGCACGATCTGCGCCCGCACAGCGCAGTTGAGCGCGCAATGGTGGAATTGTGCGATCGCAGTAAGACCTTTCACATCAAGGACACAGCGCTTGGCGTATACGTCTCGCAGTAAGGATCGAGGAAGCGAAACGGGGCCGAAGTTAGGCCTTCAACAGAGAAATGCTGGAGAAGTGACTCAAATGTTGGACAGCAGGTAGCCAGGGCGTCCCGCCCACCGTTATGTCTCACGTAAGAGCCTATGCTAAGTACCTATATTGTTGGATACTCGGGATCGGTGTCCGTTCCGAGCAGCCGTATGCAACCCACATTCCGGTTCTAATTGGAGTGGCCGCTGCATGCCTCCCGCAAAAGGTAGTCGAGTTCGGGTCAGGCGATTTCAGTACACTAACATTTCTGAACCAGACGGTATTCCCTAGCGTTCTCCGCGTCGACTCCTATGAAAACAATCGGGACTGGATACGGCGCATGCAAGTTAAGCTCTCAGGCAATCCGCGTGCTGCCTGCCATTTTTTCGAGGGAAGAATGAGGGACGCAATATCCTGCGATAACCTCGCGGCGGCCGATTTGATTTTCATCGATGACTCTCCGAGCGGGTGGGAACGTGCGCATACTGTGAAAGAAGTGGCGCGTATTTGCAGTGAGCGGTCAATCACGATAGTGCACGACTACGATCTGCCCGCGATTCGCATCGCCTGCCGAAAGTTCGAGCATCGAGTTGCATTTACGTCGTTCACTCCACAAAGTTGCGCGGTCTGGAACGGTAATCCCGACCGAAAGGTGCTTCTGGAAGGCGTTGTTCAGAAGCTCGAAGAGAACGCGTCCTGCTTGAGTGTTACTGATGCGCGGGGCTGGGCGAAGGTATTCGCTGTTGTAGAGCATCTCGCCGGACAATCTAACGCCGATTTGACGATAGAGCAGGCAGAAGAGAGAAGACTTGTATCAAATGATTCACAGTGCTGACCATCCCGGTAGCGCCGTGGAGGTACCTTCCGTTGGGAGACGATCCAAGACGGCAGAGAAGAATAGTTGCTTCCTCTGTGGAGGAGCACTGGAAGTAAGTGAAGCCGCCTTATCGGATACGCGGTTTGGCAGCTCAGGATCGTATGACATCCATCGATGTGTTCATTGCGGTCTGGAACAGACATTTCCCACTCCGTCCGCATCCGAGCTCAAGGAGCTTTACGAGACTTACTATAATTTTGGGGGAGAGACAGGCACACGTTACACGCGTTGGAGAGAACGATTTCTCTTTTCTTTCCTTTATCGGCTGTGGATATGGCTCGATGGCGACGTGGCCTTTCACCAGCGGCGCGGCGTGGGTCGGCTTCTAGATATCGGATGCAATGAGGGACGTGGATTGCGGCTCTACGCGCACAATGGTTTCAAAGTCGAAGGGCTCGAACTTAATGAGACCGCCGCTACGGTGGCGCGCAGGGCAGGCTTCGACGTACATACCCGCCTGATCGAAGAATTCAATCCCGTGAAGGGCTACGATGTCGCGGTACTGTCCAATGTACTGGAGCACTCGCTCGATCCGCAGAAAATGTTGAGGGATGTGCAGCGAATTCTTGCGCCGGGTGGCCAGGTGTGGATCAGTTGTCCGAATAATCAGAGCTGGCTGCGGAAGGTATTCGGTGCGTCGTGGCTTAACTGGCATGTGCCTTTTCACCTTTTTCATTTTTCGTCGAAGACTCTGCGACGATTGCTCGAAGATGCGGGCTTTGTAAAAATCGAATTGAGCCAAATCACTCCTGCACTATGGGTCACCCAGTCTCTCCTCGTCTTTTTTTTTGCGAGGAAGGGCAAGAAGACCCGCCAGATGCAGAACCCTTTCTTGACCTTGTTTTTCATGGTTTTTTCCAGGTTTGTATTTTTCCCAGTGCTGTGGCTCCAAAATCGCCGTGGGCGGGGCGATTGTCTGCTGGCCGTTGCAACGAGGGCGTGACCCGTCGCGGCAGTTGTCAAGCAAGCTCAGGTTTGTTCTTGAATGCTAACCAACGTGGCTGACCCGGGGGTTTTAACTGAGCGGGAAAGGCACGCTCGATTCGGGAGAAACTACTAAAGTGGCGGTCTCAAGCGTGATTCTTGAACGGAATCGGCGCTCCACGGTGGCTTGTCATGTTTGCTCAGGTACGGACGACGCTACGTACCTCGAAGCACGTGGCTATCGCATTGCACGGTGTAAAAACTGTGGGTTTTGGTTCGTCAATCCTCAACCAACAATGGAAGAGTTGAGGGAGTTTTATGCCACCTACGATGAGGGGAAGCTGTGGCGAAATCTGGAAGAGGGCTTCAATCGAGGAGTTCGCAAGGCGATTCAACGCGTTAAGCGAACGGGAACGGTTCTGGATGTAGGCTGCGGTTCCGGTGACTTCTTGCGGTGCATGAAGGTAGCCGGGTTCTCTCCGTTTGGAATCGAGCCGTCGGGGACAGGTTCCGAATATGGACGTGGGACGAACGGGGTCGATATCTATCACGGGATGATCGAAGACTACTTGACGGCGAATGGGGGCCGGCGATTTGACGTGATTACGCTGTTGAATGTCCTCGAACACTTAACTGATCCCGTCGGGATCCTCTCGCAACTGTTGCAGGTTCTGGCAGCCGATGGGGTCGTGGTGATCGTGGTTCCGGATGCGCGTTTCCACGACCTGGTCGGACGGTTGCGCCGCTTCGTTGGCGTTTCTGATCCGTACTGGATCGAAGAGGGCAGCAGATTTCTTTCTGGTTTCAGGGTGCCGGAGCATCTGTGTTCGTTTCAACCGCGCACGATCGCGTCCTTATTGGGCAGATGCGGATTTCGGGTCGTCGCGATGGAAGCCGCGCCGGTGATTTCTAATGAGGAACTTCATCGGAATGCCGCGAAGCTGCTGATGTTTTGGATGTCCCAGGCGCTTCATTACTTCACCTTCAGACGTGTCCTGCTAGGTTACTCGACGCTTGTGCTAGCACAAAAGATCCCCTCTGCGATGTCGGATGACGTCTGAGACGTTGCACTTCCATGATTCATAGCGCTGACCACCTGATTGCGCTGGAATTTGCGCAATGCCGTAACGAGAGTCTGGGCGTAGAAGAAGAGCGGTTGCATGCTTTGCGGGGTAGAGCTCGAAGTGAGCGTCATCGGTGCGTGTGACGCGCAAGGTTTTTTCCGGGTTTGTTTTGTTCCCAGTGCTGTGGCTCCAAAATCGCCGTGGGCGGGGCGATTGTCTGCTGGCCGTTGCAACGAAGGCGTGACCCGCGTGCAAACCAACGTGTGAAGGAAGGGCGAAATTGAAGCGGAAAACCATTCTTGTGACTGGCAGCAGTGGCCTGATCGGCTCGGAAGCTGTCGAGTATTTTGACCGCCAGGGGCACTGCGTGATCGGCATAGATAACAACATGCGGAGTGTATTCTTTGGCCCACAGGGCGATACGAAGTGGAATCTGGAACGGCTTAGGTCTGTGACTAGAAGCTTCTTTCCTCACGACATAGATATCCGCGATGCCAAGAAAGTTCGCGAGGTGTTCCAGGAGCATCGCTTCGACTTGATCGTTCACTGCGCTGCTCAGCCTTCTCACGACAAGGCGCGCGATTTTCCTATCGTTGATTTCGAGGTCAATGCGCTCGGTACCGTGAACCTCCTTGAGGCCACTCGGCAGCACTCTCCCGAAGCCGTATTCGTCTTTATGAGCACCAACAAGGTATACGGCGACGCGCCCAACGAGATTCCGCTCAAGGAATTTGAATTCCGCTACGACTACGCACGTCCCGAAGAACTTGCAGGAGTGGATGAAACCTGCCGGATCGATCGCACGCTGCATTCGCTTTTCGGCGCTTCAAAAGCCGCGGCGGATATCGTGGCTCAGGAATATGGCCGCTACTTCAAAATGAACGTTGGGGTGTTTCGCGGTGGTTGCCTTACTGGACCGTCGCACTCTGGAGTCGAGCTGCACGGTTTTCTGTCGTATTTGGTGAAAGTTGCGCTCAGCGGCGGAACGTACTCGGTGTTTGGCTACAAGGGTAAGCAGGTTCGGGACAACATACATAGTTACGACGTGGTGCGTGCCATCGAGGAGTTTTCGGAGAATCCTCGGCCCGGGGAGGTCTACAACCTGGGTGGAGGACGCAAGAACAGTATCTCCGTCCTCGAGGCGATCGGCTGCATCGAGCAAATTACTGGACGCAAGATGAATTGGCGTTACATTGAAGAAGCTCGCAAAGGCGACCACATCTGTTACATTTCGAATCTCGGCAAATTCAAGAGCCACTATCCTAACTGGAAGATTACCTGCGGTCTGGAAGTAATTCTCGAAGAGATCATCGCCTCCCAACGCTCGCAAGCGCAGCAGTCTTGCATTAGTCGGATATTACCTGAGGATCGCGTTTTGGAGGGTCTGTGATTGAGCAAGTTGCGTCGAGGTCGGAACAAATTGTCGCGCGTGTCCCACCTGCGCGGAGACTGCACATCCTAGTTGTGACAAACGCCTACGCACCTGACCGCACCGGGATGGCATCGCTGAACACAGAGCTTTGCGAGTACCTCGTATCACGCGGACACCGAGTCTCCGTCGCAACGTGTTTCCCGCACTATCCCGAATGGAAGGTTCCTCTCACCTATCGAGGAAAGCTCTGGCAGCAAGAAACCCGCAATGGCGTGGCTATATTTCGAAGTTACACCTACATTCCGTCACAAAGAACGACGACACGGCGGATTCTCTACGATACATTCTTTGGATTGTCTGCGGCTGTCCGATGCCTTCCGATCGGCCAGGTGGACGTCGTTCTGACGGTTTCACCTCCTTTGCAATCAGGTCTAGCCGGGTGTTTCCTGGCGAGGCTCAAAGGAGTGCCGTTGCTTCTGGAAATTCAAGACCTAGTTCCGGATTTGGCAATCGCAGTGGGAATGCTTCGGAATCCGTGGGCAATTAAGCTGGCTCAAATGCTCGAGAACTTTGTCTATCGTCGGTCGGACGGCATCCTCGTCATTTCAGAAGGATTTGTCGCGAACCTCACCGGTAAGGGCGTGCCGAAGGCAAAAATTTCCTTTCTTCCTCTCTGGGTGGATTCAAGTCTGATTTCCCCTGGAGACCGGAACGGTCCCTTCCGAAAAACGCACAACATCAGCGAAAAGCAGACGGTGGTTCTATATACCGGCAATATGGGGGCCAAACAAGACCTTGGGAATGTGCTAGAAGCAGCGGCCCGCCTTCAGGTCCATCAAGATATGTCGTTCTTTTTCGTCGGGGACGGCACGGAAAAAGAGCGCCTGCAAAGACACGCGCAAGACAGGGCGCTCTCGAACGTGCGTTTCCTTCCTCTCTTGCCGCCAGAGCCGAAAGAATTATTACCCGAAATGCTTGCCGCTGCAGATATGCTCGTACTGAACCAATCATCGCGAATCGCGGATACAGTTATCCCATCTAAATTGTTTACGTACATGGCTGCGGGCCGGCCCATCGTGGCAGCTGTGACCCGGTCGAGCCAAGCCGCCGCCTGCATTCGTAACGCGGGCAGCGGAATCACGGTTGATGCAGAGAACCCGGCCGCTTTGGCGGAAGCGATCTCCCAGTTGAAGGATGACAGAGAACTCGCCGAGTGCCTCGGCCGGCGAGGCCGCCTTTTTGTTGAGGAACATTGTGCCCGCGACAGGATCTTGAGCAAATACGAGGACACATTTTTGACGTTAGCGAATGACCGGTTCACGCGTGGGGTGCTGCAGCAGACCGGCAGTGGTTGATTGTGCAGATCCTCACGCAGGGTCGACGTAATCGCGTGCGAAGGCGTTATCATTCACGAACTAGAACGAAACTCTATCGGCGACTCGAAACTGCAACGAATTTTCGCAGATGGCGGAGGAAAAAATATGCCAACTGATCTTGCCGAAGAGGCAAATAGAAACGCGAAGCGATGATATTGCCAACTGATGATCCACTGGCTCTCATCTGCTAAGCAGATGAAGTTCAAGCGGAAGCTTCAAATAAAGCAATAGTGACAAGTCTAATTCCGATGTTGTCGGGAAAAGAGGAGGGACTTCCTATGCGAGTGTTTGTGGATTCTGCAGACCAGAAACAAATCGAGAATTGGCTTGACCAAGGCGTGGTCGACGGAGTCACCACGAATCCAAGCATCATGTTCAAAGACGGCGCGGCGGACCTGGAAGAATGCGCCCGGCGGCTTGCGGGTTTACTGGGCGAGCGGCCCCTCAGTGTCGAAGTAACATCAAATGATCGCCAAACTATGTTGGAGCAGGCACGCACGTTCGCCACCTGGGCTCGCAACATTGTCGTTAAGATACCCATCGTAAATGAGCACGGCGAATCCTGTCTTGGCGTGATGCACCGCCTTTCACAGGAAGGCATCGGAGTGAATGCCACTGCAATTCTCTCATTCAATCAAGCGCTCCTCGCCGCTAAGGCTGGGGCCACTTACGTAAGCATTTTCGCCGGCCGAGTCGCTGATGAGGGCAACGATCCCGCGGTCACGATCCGCAATGTTCGTCGCTGGCTCGATGATTGGGAGCTCTCGTCCTACATTATCGTCGGCAGCATCCGCACGGTCATGGATATCCAGAATGCAGCGCTGGCCGGTGCCCACATTATTACTATTCCGCCGCAGTTCCTGCCCAAGATGATCGATCATAGATACACTCGTGAAACGGTCCGTCAGTTTGTGCAGGACGCCGAGAAAACACTTATGGAAATGAGCAAAGCGAAGGTCGTGGCTGCGGGCGCACGATAAAACGTTCGGAGCCTCGTCCGAGTCGATCCGTCTATGTCAACGCGAGAATCAATCGCACCTAGCGAAGCCCAATTGTCGAGACCCGCTGCGGCGAGTGCAGCACAGTCTTGGCCTGTGTACGCCCGCCTTCTGGCTTGGTCTCCTCTGCACAAGATAGTCTATCTGGCTGGAGACCTGGCTGCGCTTACTTTGGCACACATGTTCGCGGTCCGCTTCGTGGAACACTTTCTCCGCGTTCCAATGAGCGCGCTCAACCCCTTTGAGTACCACCGTTACTACATCCCATTCTTCGCCCTGATCCTGTACCTTTTCGATGGGTACAAGGCTCCGGAATTACGTCGTCCCGAGCAGGAACTGAAATGTAGCTGCAACGCAGTGGCTGTGAGCTTCCTCGGACTCGTCTTGTTCAACTTTGTTGTCTTCCGGTCACAAGTGTTCTCGCGCTACCTGGTGGTTTCCTGGTTCGCTATGGCCTGTGTCCTGTTGGTGGCCACGCGCTTTGCATTGCGAGTTATGCACGAAAAGCTATGGGAATCTGGGCTATGTCGGCGGCGGGCTGTGCTCATCGGTTCTTCGGCTGGCCTTACCGGGTATCAGGACCTGCTCTCGCTCCAGCGGCACCACGGCTACGAAACGGCTGGCGTTCTATTGGATTGCGAAAGCTCAGAAGCACTTCCGAAAGCGATGTTCAATCTTCCGGTACTCGGTTCGCCGGATCAGTGGAAAAAATGCCTCGCTGGGATGGGAGCCGACGTGCTGATCGTAGCGTATCCCTCGGTTCCCTACGGAGAAGAGTGGCTCGGGGAGCTCCTACAACGGTGCAAAGAGCTGCGGGTCGACGTCGAGTTGTACTCGAGGGTTTTGGCCACCACCAACCTGAACTACGACCGTGATGAGTACGCGGGCTGCTTCCGTTTCTACGCGCAGCCGCGATGGTCACTCTTGCTGCAGGGGTTTCTTAAACGGTCATTGGATGTGATTGTCGGTTTAATCGGCAGTATCGCTACTGTAGTGCTAACACCAATTATAGGACTCCTGATCAGACTCGAGGATGGGGGGCCGACTTTTTATCGAAGTATCTATGTGCGCCCGGACAATGAGGACGGCTACTACCTGAAGTTCCGCACCATGCGAGTCGACGCTGACGAAATCCTGACGCAAAACTCTGAACTACGAAGGCGATTTGAAAAACAGCATAAGCTCGCAAGCGACCCACGCGTAACCCGCGTCGGGCGATTCTTGCGAAAATACAGTCTCGATGAGTTCCCCTCCTTCTTCAGCATTTTGCGTGGAGAAATCAGCCTAGTTGGTCCTCGGACCATCACGCGGGCTCAGGAAAAGCGATACGGCCCCTTGTTGCCAAAATTGCTCTCTGTAAAACCAGGTCTCACGGGGTTCTGGCAGGTGATGGGTCGCCAGACGACATCATATGAGGAAAAAGTTCAGCTAGACATGTTTTATATCGACCATTGGTCTATCTGGCTCGATCTTGTAATCGTCTTCAAAACTTTTTGGGCAGTCGTTCGCGCCGAAGGCGCCTACTGAGCGAGGCGCTCGAAACCTAGACTACTTGAGAGAAAACTCATCCTCATTGATGGCTCTTTTCCGGAACCTAGGAGGAAAGACAACTTAATTATGCGGCAGCACGTTGTGGTGACCGGCGTGGCAGGGTTTGTCGGCAGCAATTTGGCAAAACACCTTCTCCATAGGGGTTACTCTGTAACAGGTCTCGACAACCTGTCCGCAGGAACCCTTGATAACGTTGACCATCGTATTAAATTTCATAATGTAGATATCTGCTCGTCTGAGATCTACCCCTTGCTGGAAGGAGCAGACGCGGTCTTCCACCTCGCCGCCAAGACTTCCCTGGTTGATTGTCTGAGCGACCCTCTGAAAGCGGCGAACATTAATGTCGTGGGAACTCTAAACGTCCTGGAGGCTGCACGTAAGGCGAAAGTGCAAAAGTTCGTCTACGCGGACACTTCCGCCGAGTATGAGGGCATTTATGTGTTTCCTACACGCGAAGAGTTGATCCGGCCGATCGGCGTATATGCTGCCAGCAAGCATGGCGGGGCTACGTTCTGCGACAGTTACCGGAACCTCTACGGTCTGAAGGTTACCATTGTTCGCTACTTCAATGTCTACGGGCCAGCCCAAGATTGGCGTAGAGTCATCCCGCCCGTTATGAGTTCTTTTATCATCCGAATGCTTCGAGGAGAACGTCCAGTCATTTACGGAACCGGAGAGAAACGAAGGGACTTCGTCTACGTCGACGATGTAAATGACCTACACCTCTTAATACTGGAAGATGATCGCTCGGAGGGAAAGGTCTTCAATATCGGATCCGGAGTAAACTTTTCCGTCAACGAAATCTACCGATTGATCGAAGAAATTCTAAAAACTGGCCTGCACCCAATCTATAAGCCGGATCTTCCGGGCGAGGCGGAAATCACTCTCGCAGATCTCACCGCGTCGAAGAGCCTCGGCTGGGAACCGCAGGTCGATATCGGAGAAGGACTGAACCGAACAATCGAGTACCTGCGAAGCAGGGTGCTGAAGGCAAATGTTAGCCTTACGCGACCCTAGTTACATTGCGACGAACCTCCGAATCCGATACGGCGTTTGAGTACGGCACTGCATTGCGGAGTCCAAGCACGCTCGAAGTTCTGAATCTAAGCATGGAGCCAAGATGATTCTCACCAGAACTCCTTTTCGGATGACTTTGGGCGGCGGCGGCACGGACCTCCCTTCCTTCTATTGCGAGCATGGAGGGTTCATCCTCGCCGTTGGAATCGACAAGTACATGTACCTGAACGTGAATACGCCCATTGTGGACGACAAGATTCGGGTTCGCTATACCAGCACCGAGATCGTGGACCATGTGGATGAGGTGAAACACACGCTGGCACGAGAAGCCCTGCGGCATTTTGGCGTCGCAAGTGGGATTGAAATCGTTTCGATTGCGGATATTCCAGCCGGAACGGGTCTGGGATCGTCAAGTTCTTATCTGGTTGGTCTGTTGAATGCGATGCATACACTACTGCAAGATCAAGCCACCGCTCAGAAGCTGGCTGAGGAAGCTTGTTACATCGAGCTTGAAGTCTTGAACAAACCGATCGGCAAGCAGGATCAATACATGGCTGCGTTCGGCGGTCTCACGGCACTTGACATCAAGCGAGATGGCAAAGTCTGCGTCACTCGCATGGACTTAGACGTGGATTTGGTCGAGAGCCTGGAGCGCAATATCTTGATGTTCTTTACAAACGAAAGTCGCGACGCCACAGGTATTTTGAAGAAGCAGGATGATGCCACGCGCACGAAGGACCGAGTTGTTGTCAAAAGTCTCCGCGAAATCAAGGATGTTGGGCTTGAGATTAGCGATGCCATATCCAAGGGCAATCTGCGCCGCTTCGGAGAGCTATTGGACGTCCATTGGCAGTCTAAGAAGCAGCTCTCCAGAGGAATCTCCAATCCCCAGATAGATGCCTGGTACGAGCTTGCCAAACAAAATGGAGCGATCGGGGGAAAGATCTCTGGTGCTGGGGGTGGCGGCTTCCTCATGCTGTACTGCGAAGAGAATAAGACGCGCCTGCGTGAGGCGATGCGGGCAGCAGGCCTTCGAGAGCTTAAGTTTCGGTTCGATTTTGAAGGAAGCAAAGTGGTTTTTGACGTAGTCTCACGCGACGGCAGGCTCGCTCACAACCATCGCCGCAACAACAACAACAACAACAACAACAACAACAACAACCACCACCACGACGACCGGTTCGCATTCAGTCAGAAAACCGCTCGCTAATATCGATCCTCGCCTTCCTTCTTGTTTCTGTATTCCCTGGTTCTGGCTTAGATGAAAGCGGTTCTTCTCGATCGAGACGGTGTGATCAACGCCCTTGTCTATCACAAGGACGCTGGCATCATTGATACGCCTTTCAAGCGCTCCCAATTTAAGCTGCTCCCGCGCGTTCCAAAAGCGATTCGAATGCTAAATGATCTCGGATTGAGAGTGGCAATTGTTTCCAATCAGCCTGGGATTGCTAAGGGGCAGCTGAAACCGGATATGTTGAAGGCATTTGAGCGCGCGATGCTTTCGCATATTCGCGTAGCAGGCGGGCGCATCGATGGCATTTATTACTGCCTGCACCACCCGGAGGCGAAGGTGCGCAAGCTCCGGCAGCGCTGTCACTGCCGCAAACCAGAGATCGGTTTGCTCGAGCTCGCGGCTGCAGAACTGCAGGTGTCATTGGGGGAGTGTTATATGATCGGCGACGGAATTCCCGATTTGCTGGCGGGATCCCGCGCTGGCTGCAGAACCATTTTCATAGGCCGTTGGAAATGTGAGATTTGCCAGTTCACCGAAGCCCCGCACGTACGCCCAGCCTTTGTCGCAAAGGATCTGTGGGAAGCTGCACAGCTTATTCGCTTGGAAATGGCAGGAACTGGCCAAGTCGTTTCTTCACCAAATTGCCTTGTGGCACAGGCATGACACTTCTCAGTTGGTCGGTTGTTGAACCAATAGCCCTAATCAAGAGAGGCAGACTGCATGAACTATGTCGCCCAATACATTCAAGAAGCGACGGAGATCTTGAGGCTGGTCGACCAATCGACTATCGAACGGACCGCCGATCTGCTCCTCGACTTACGCGAGCGCCACGGCAGGCTTTTTCTGCTTGGGGTCGGCGGCGGGGCAGGGCACGCTTCCCATGCTGTTTGTGACTTCCGCAAGATCGCTCAGATCGAAGCATACGCACCATCGGACAATGTTTCCGAACTCACAGCGCGCGTGAACGATGACGGCTGGGAAACGTGCTACGCCAATTGGCTTTGCGGATCTCGGTTGAATGAGGCGGACATGGTCTTCGTTCTTTCCGTCGGCGGAGGCGATGCAACGAAGAACATCAGCGCCAACCTGGTGCGGGCCCTCGAATATGCTCAGAAAGTGCGGGCCACCATTTGTGGAGTGGTCGGCCGTGATGGGGGCTACACTGCACGGGTCGCAGACGCTTGCGTACTCGTTCCAGTAGTCAACTCTTCTAATATAACGCCCCACACCGAATCCTTTCAGGCGATGATTTGGCATCTCTTAGTTTCCCATCCGAAATTGAAAGTAGCTGAGATGAAGTGGGAATCCGTCCAGTCTCAGACGAAAGTGCAGAGCGCTGCTATCTGAGCAGGCAGCGAGATTTTGACCGACCCTGAGTTTGCCTCTCTCTACCACCAACTACACCTTGAGCATGTTCGATCGCAAAAAAATCACGAAGGCGGTGTGAGGTGCTCCCCATCCTTCGGACCAAAATCTGGCCTTCTTAAGGTGGATCGCTGCCTGCAATACATTATAGAGAGATCCTTGTTGTTGGGCCTGTGGGAACTGTGAAAAAGCCGAGCGTCTTTTGC